>Ga0233377_1000179_pt1 | contig 35701 bp, 27 predicted proteins | sample ElkDunMinimDraft_6_FD_191540 | JGI IMG/M metagenome (GOLD analysis project Ga0233377, IMG submission 191540) | Fecal eukaryotic communites from dung pellets of Tule Elk in California, USA - Elk Dung E36 | ecosystem: Host-associated > Mammals > Digestive system > Large intestine > Fecal | place...
CGATTGATTTCGAGTTCTGATGCTTCAGCAAAGCACAGTTTAGCGTTAAAATAAAGGTTTTGAAAAACGGTTAGATCTTCAAGTAGAAGGTCATTTTGCGGAACATATCCAATCCTACCTTCGATTTCTTTCAAATTGGAATGCACATCAATTCCGTTTATTGTAACTGTTCCGGTGTTTGGTTTTTTCGCTCCAGAAAGTAGGTCAATTAAAGTTGATTTTCCTGTTCCCGAGACTCCCATGATTCCTACCAAATTCCCCGATTCAATTTCAAACGAAAATGGCCTCAATCCAACGTTGTTTTTATTAAAGCGGTAACTGATATCAGTAGCTTTGAAAATAAATTGATTCTTCTGGATGGTTTTATAGAAGTGATTGATCAAATCCACTTGGTATAAACGCTCACTTTTTGACGTGTTGATGGAGCTTCCTGTTCCAAAGATGAATGCTTTTCGATTGTTTACTAGTTCACCGTTCAGATAAATATTGTCGTCGCCCAAGTATTTAAAGAAAACCAATTCATGTTTATTGGTGTGAATACAGACTATTGGTTTGTCTAATCCCTGCAAGTAAAAGTGATTCGGTGCAGTTGATTTTTCACCTTCAATAATGAAGCAATTTTCATGATTGGTTTCGGATGTAATTTCGTTTTTTAGAAGAGCGAAAATGAGCAAATACTCATTTGTTGGAATCCTAAATGAATCCGCTACTGTCGATAAAAATGAAAACTCGTGATCGGAGCACTTATCGTCTTTCAATATCAGTTCCATGATACGCATCAATACGATGAAGCGTTGACGGATGGTTAATTCTCTGTTTAATTCATGACAAATGCGAAGAACTTTTACGGAATTTACTGTAGTACGTTTTCCTTTTTGTCCCGTGGTGGAAACTTGACGTTCACCTAGCTTTGTGTAATATTCGTTGAATAATTCAACATACAAGTCAATTTTTGAAGCAATCAATTCATTTTTTAGAAATGAACGAATGATTTCTTCATTGTCTGAATTGTTTTCTGTGTTTTGATTATCATTTATTTTTGCAATGATTGCAAAAAGTTGCATAATCGCACGAACAACTCTTTCATTCATAGTTGACTATTATTGTTTAAAGCCTATCAGCATCACCGCACATCCAGTTACTTTTCTTTCTGTGTCTAATTCTGTTTCAATTTTTACACGAATAGTTTGCGGAATTTTAAAGTCCCAATAACGTGCATTTTTGTGGTTTTTATTAGAAAACAATACATTTCCAAGTTCATCGCGTAGCGTAAAAAGTACGTAGTCGTCTTTGTCTCCTGCGCTTACTGCTATTCTGTAGGTTGTTCCGCCATAGAATGTTAAGCTAAATTCTGCTTCTTGACGGTCTAAAAAAGCTGTGTAAACCTGTCCATCTGATATGAAGACCTGTTTACCTTTTTCATTTAGAAAAAGCTTTTCGCAGTTTCTAACTATTTCCTCACAATTCTGACCAAATGAAATGGCATTTGTCAGCAAAAAAAGAAGTACGAATAGGAAGTTTGTTTTCATAATTATTCGATAATGAATTGTCTTAAAAATTTAATTTTACTATGTATTTCTAGTAATGTATCTTCATCAATATCAAAATTTACCTTGTGCGTTAATGTTGTTATTTTATTAGCAGCATCTGTTTCTGGCTCATTGAATTCATAATTGATTGTGATTTTATCAAATGATTCTTTCAGGTCTTTAAATAATACGATTAATTCATCGTTGCTATTTTGTTTGTTATTTACCTCAAGTAAAGAGATCATTGTTTCTAAGGTTTGGTTTTGATCACCAATTCGCTCTGTCAGCTCCTTATTTTTGTGTTTGATTGCTAATTCACTTGCAAAATGCATTGATTCTGTCCACCCACCAGCAAGCATTAAAGCTGAAACTGATTTGCGATCACCACTTTTAAGAAATAAATCTGCATTTTTAAAAGCATCAGCAACAATGTACATCATCGAATCACTGTTATCAATGTTATTTTGGTATCGTTCCAAGAAGTTTTTATCAAATGAAGATTCTAATCCCAATGAATTTGTTAGCTTCTCAACAGTCACCAGGTATTCCATGATTTTGTTTTTATCTCTGTACATGGAAGTGTATCCTAGATCCGCACCATAAACTCCAACTAACAGCGCGCGTTTAAATTCGCTTTGATAATTGTCTACATTAGATGTTGGAGCTAAATATTCTGGATGAAAATCTTTGCTTACTTTTTTTACGAGAAGCATCGTTAATATAGGGGAAGGAATACTAAAAATTTTCCCGTCAAATTTTGTGTTCAAAGATTGATTCACATCTTCTTGGTCAACGGTGATTAAATTTTTAGAATCTTCATCCGAATTGCACGAAAGTATACCAAATAACAGGAAGCAAAATGTGAATGCGTAGTAAGTGATCTTCTTCATAGTTTGTTTTTGATAAGATTTTACTAATGTACATTATTTTAGTTCAAGCGTACTCTTTTTACAAGCCTTTTTATTAACAGTTTCAAGGTAATTGTTTATTACTTCAAAAAACGCTATATTCTTAACAGTAGAGTGATGAAACGTTATTTTTTTATAAACCATTTTTTAATCGTCAAAGTATGCAAAGAAAGATTAGTAACTTTGCGTACTTAAAACTTAAAGCATGAACATTCGTCCGAGAAGAAATAGAAAATCAGCTGTCATCCGTGCGATGGTAGAGGAGACAAAATTGGGAGTAGAAAATTTAATTTACCCAATATTCCTAAAAGACGGTAAAAATATAAAAGAGGAAGTTCAATCAATGCCTGGAAATTACCGTTGGTCAATTGATCAATTACTCCCAGAGATTGAAGAATGTGTCAAACTTGGAATTATGAGTTTTGACTTGTTTCCAGCAGTTGAAGAACATTTGAAGGATCAAACGGGTTCGTATTCATGGTCTTCTGATAATTTTTATTTGCATGCCATTCGCGCCATCAAAGAACGCTTTCCTGAAGTGATGATTATGAGTGATGTGGCATTAGATCCATATTCCTCTGATGGACACGACGGTTTGGTGCTTGATGGAAAAATATTAAACGACCAAACGCTTCCTTTATTAAACAACATGTCTTTAGCGCAAGCGCAAGCAGGTGTAGATATTATCGGACCATCAGATATGATGGATGGACGAGTTGCAAGTATTCGTGAACATTTAGATGCTCATGGTTACTCAGATGTTTCAATTATGTCATACACGGCAAAATATGCAAGTGCTTTTTACGGTCCGTTCAGAGATGCATTAGGTTCTGCTCCCAAATCTGGAGATAAGAAGACCTACCAAATGAATCCAGCAAACAAACGTGAGGCCTTAATTGAAGCAGAATTGGATATTGCTGAAGGGGCTGACATGATTATGGTGAAACCTGCAATGTGTTATTTGGATATCATTCACATGCTGAAAGAAAATTACACTGTTCCTGTTACCGCGTATAATGTTAGTGGTGAATGTGCTATGATTTATGCAGCAGTACAAAACGGTTGGTTGAATTATGAAGCAGCTGTTTTTGAGACACTTTTGAGTATTAAAAGAGCAGGAGCCGATGGGATTTTAACGTATTTCGCAAAGGATTTTGCTAAAATGAATAAATAGATGACAGAACAACAATTGTTTTATAAAGAGGAAGAGAAGAAACATCTTGCCTTACTCGAGCAAGCAAAAAGTAAACATCGCTTTTTTACAATCGCGCGCTTATTTGCGTTTTTACTTATTCCCTTGAGTTGGTATTTGATTGGTTGGAGTACGCTCTTGCTGATTGTATTAACAATTGAAACTTTTGTTTTTATTTATTTGGTCAATAAATGGTTGGATGCAAAGCTGGAGAAAGAGAAAGAGGAACTTTTCATTCGCTTAAATCAAAACGAACTAGCCTTGTTAGAAGGAGATTGGTCTAATTTTGAAGATGGAATCGAGTTCAAGGCTGGTCAACATCCATTTGCCAATGATATGGATCTATTTGGTCCAAAGAGTGTTTTTCAATACATCAATCGAACTGTTTTGCCATTGGGTAAAGAACGATTGGCAACAACTTTATCCGTTGGAGCGAAAGATCGTGTTCAGAATCAAAACATGATTGTCGAATTGTCGCAAAACATTGAATGGCTTCAAAAATTTATTGTTGAGTCGAAGGTCTATCTAAAAGATGAAAATCGCCAACATACTTTAACTAAATTAAAAGACTTCGACTTCAAGGGGGCATTATTTTCCATCTTACGTTGGATTTTGCCAGTTATTTCAATTGTTTCAATTGTACTTTATAATTTAGATTTCATTAAAAGTGGACACTTTTTGTTGATTGGTTTGGGTGTACTAATAATCATAGGATTTAAAGTGAAGCTTACCAATAAATGGATGAATTTATTAAGCGATCGTTCAGAGAAAATCGCAGCTCTGGCTAAGCAATTGAAGCTCTTTTCTGAACTTAATCTTAAGTCAGATCATGGGAAGAAGTATAAAGAGCAACTTTTTGGTCAAAGTGGAATGCAAGAAGGTTTAAATGAATTAATTGTAATTCGTAAACGCTCTGAATTTCGTATGAACGCCATAGTTGGTTTACTTTTAAATTACTTGTTTGCTTGGGATTTTCATTTGTTGCACAAATCAAAGAAATGGCATGCAAGGTATGCGCAATCACTCGATCAGTGGGAAGCAGATATGGCAGAAATCGAAGTGTGGATTTCTGGTGCCGTGTATAAATACAATCGTGGGGCAACATGCTTTACAGAATTTAATGAACAAGGAAATTTCAATATTCAAAATTTAGGTCACCCTTTTGTGCCCACATCGAAGCAAGTTTGCAACAATTTTGAATTGAATAAAGAGACTTCATTTTTAATCATCACCGGACCAAATATGGCTGGGAAAAGTACTTATTTACGAAGTGTTGGACTAGCGATTGTTTCAGCGAATGCAGGATTTCCTGTACTAGCCGAATCCTGTACAATGTCGCAAATGGAATTGTATTCAAGTATGCGTACAAGCGATGATTTGACGGTTGAAAGCTCTTATTTTCATGCCGAACTGACTCGTCTAAGATTTATCGTGGATGCCATAGAATCTGGTAAAAAGGTATTTGTAATTCTTGATGAGATTTTAAAAGGAACCAATAGTAAGGACAAAGAGCAAGGTTCAGCAAGTTTTATGTTGAAATTAATTAAGATCGGAGCGAAGGGAATTATCGCAACACATGATCTTTCACTTACAAATTTGTCAAATAATACGACAGAATTTAAAAATGTATATTTTGATTCTACAATCACTGGAGATAGCTTAACCTTTGATTATAAGATTAGAGAAGGTGTGTGTCAAAATATGAATGCGTCCTTTCTTTTAAAGCAGATGAAATTAGTTTAGTCAGGGTGGCTAAAATCTTGGTTTTTGTTAGCTCAATTTTGAAATTTATTTGTATATTTCGAAACATTATCAACTATAAAGTAAACTTGCAATCATGAGTGCAATTGAGAATCTATTGGTGGAGGGAACCGTTAAGACTCCTACTGTTGTGTTGGACGCGGATACAGGATTACTCTTAATTCGTGGTCGTTCAATTCCAGAAAATACAATTGATTTCTTTTCTCCAATCAATAATTGGGTTGACAACTATTGTACAATTCCTAAGGATAAAACAACCTTTCAAATTCGATTGGAATATTTCAACACTTCTACCTCAAAGTGTCTTCTTGATTTATTGAGAAAATTTGAAAACATCAATAAATACCGTTCTGAAGTAACAGTAGAATGGTTCTACGAAACAGATGATGATGATATGGAAGAAGCAGGTCAAGATTATCAAGCAATCGTTGAATTGCCTTTTAGTATGATTGAAGTCGAAGAAATTTAATCGCTCATCATGGCTTTTAAGGTTGGAATCACCGGTGGAATTGGCTCTGGAAAATCATACGTGTGTCAAATTCTTGAGAAGTTAAACTATCCGGTTTATTATTCCGATGCTGCTTCTAAAATCTTAACAGATACACATCCAATTATTCAACAAGGACTAATTGACTTAGTAGGAGAAGAGGTGTATGTTGATGGTAAGCTAAATAAGCCATTCTTAGCAAGTAAGATATTTCAAGATGATGAATTACGTATGAAAGTTAATGCGCTGATTCATCCAATTGTTCGACAGGACTTTAGTGATTTTGCTTCTAGTCACTCACCTGGAATAGTCTTTAATGAAGCTGCCATTCTTTTCGAAACTGGAGCATTCAAAACGTTAGATTTTAATGTATTAGTAACGGCGGATTTAGAGATTCGCATCGAGCGTACAATGATGCGCGACGGTCTAAGCAGGGAAGAGGTTTTACAACGTATTGCCAAGCAATGGGAGGATGAAAAGAAAATGGAATTGGCTGATTTTGTAATTTATAATGATGGTCGACCATTACTTGAACAAATTGATCAGTTAATTTTGGTGTTAAACCAACGCATGTAATTCCCATTCGACTTCCATTTATATTTAAAGCAGACTTTTTTTCTTAGCTTTGCACAAAATAATTAACATGAAACATATTTCTTTAGCGAGTATCGAAAAGGCAATTGAAAAGATTGACAATTTAGATGAAGATGGATTAGAAAGAGTTGCTGAAACGTTTGCGTTGTCTCAACCTGTATTACTTGGATATGCCATGTCGGCAGCAGAGGAGTATGAAAATGAGAAATTGGAAGGATTGCTTATTTATTACTTTTCATTGATTTTGGAAGCTTTTCAACAAGAGGGAGTTTCTATTAACGAGATCAAAGAAAGTGATGTAGAGGAATTCGAAGAGCCTTACTTTGATGCACTTGATGCTTACTTTGAGAATGAAAAATTAGAGGAGTTTGAGGAATTCGTGGATCAACCAATTTTAGTTCAATTCATGATGATGGAGATTTCAACTCCAGACGTAGACGGTACAGAACTAGATGACGATACTGCAACACAATTATTTATTGTGATGAATGCAGTGATTTCATTGTTGTCAAAATCTATCAAAGCATAATCGTTACCAGTGAAAACACCTCAGGAGATAGTTCAATTAATGATGGAAAAGGATGCTTTTTCAAAATGGTTGGCTATTGAGGTACAGGAATTAAACGCTGGTAATTGCAAATTGAAAACGGTAGTTAATCCAACGATGCTCAATGGTTTTTTAATCACGCATGGTGGGATTAGCTATTCGCTTTCTGACTCAGCTTTGGCTTTTGCTGCCAATTCAAGAGGATTTAAATGTGTGAGTGTTGAAACTTCCATTTCACATGTTAGACCGACAAAAGAAGGTGATACCCTAATTGCGATCGCTACAGAAAAACACCGTGGCAAGACCATTGGAATTTATGAAGTTCAGGTTTTTGATCAAAATGAAAAGACTGTTGCTTTCTTTAAAGGGACAGTACACATCTCAAGTGAAATGTGGTAAATAACTTATTTTTTCTCTTTCAAGGAAATAATTGATTTAGCCATTAAATCGATAATTGGCTTTTCAAATCCTTCATCTCTACTACGTAGTTCGTAGTGAATACCATTGATGATTTTTTCCCCGTAAACGTGGTACGAAACATGTTTTATCCCAACAGTTTTTGGTGCTTGATCTGACCCTCTAACTTTCAGAGTAACTTCATAGATAATTAGATCTGATTCATCTACAAGGTATTTAACATCGTAAAATTGAGTATTTGACAATTTCTGCTTTTGCGCTTTTACAAGATCTGTATTGTCGCCATAGTCTTCAATGTATAAATGAAAATTTTGTCCAACTTGAATATTCCAGTAAAAATCACTTTCCAAATGATGAACTTCCGGTTTGGTTGAAGCACCAATGTTTGCTGTTTCATCTGGTAACATGATGGAAGCTTTTATGCCATAAGGTGAAAGGTCGAATTCTTGAAACTCATAGAAGTCTTCTAAATCATTCGAGTCAGCTAAAAACTGCTTTGAATTGTCTTTGCAAGAAAATGATACAGCGATTGTAACCAGAATAATGGCTAACCTAAGTATCAATTTTCTAGTAGTCTGTATTGAAAGTTCCATTTTCAAGTTTATAAAGCGTAACAAATATACAAAAAATGAGTTAACAGCTATACTTCACAAAACTAATTTGTTCAACAGACAATTTTACTTAATTTCTCCGATGATTTATTGTTTGTAGCAAGTGTAAACAAATGCAGGTGGAAAGTTAAATGCAGTAAAACTTATGCGCACCGTTTTGTAAATTTCTTTTAATAGTTTTCTTGATTGTAAACTGTATTGAAATTGAATATATTTTCCATCTGATTTAAGTGCAATCTTAGAAGCATCTAGAATTGACGTTCGTAAATTTTCTGAAAATACAGCTAACGGTAAAGAGGATAAAACCACATCGGCCTTTCCTAAATTGTACTTTTCTAAGTATTCTTGAATTTTTTCTGCTGAATCATGAATCAAAAAAACGCGATCGTCGCTTATTTGTTCTTGTAATTGCTTAAAAAATGTATCGTTTACTTCAAATACCAAAAGTTTTGCATCAGGAGCCATTTTTTTAATCAACTCGTGTGTGAAGACTCCTGTTCCTGGACCAAGTTCAACAAAGATTTTATCAGTGCTGAAATCAATGTTTTTTAACATTTTGGTGCGCAAATATTTTGAGCTTGGAGCCATTGCGCCAACCGTATCTTTTTGTTTCCAAAATTCTTTGCGAAAATCCTTACCCACTTTGTGCTTATTAAACGATAGGTGCGAATTTACTATTATTGATGATTCCTACAACTTTTCCTGTTAATAGTTTTCCAAATAGTTGTGAGTTAAATACTTTGGAACAATTCATTGATTTTTCAAAGATCCATTCTTGAGCAGGACTAAATATTGTTAGATCTGCTTTGTTTCCCTCTGCAATTGAGTTGTTTGGAATTCCAATAATTGATCGCGGTTTGCTTGCTATGGCCTCAATAATTGTTTCTAACTCGAACTCTTCGCATGTTCCAAGTGCTCCAAAAAGTGTCTGTAATTGCAAGCTTCCATAAGAAGCATAGTCAAATTCTACATCCTTTTCCTCTTTATCATGTGGTCTATGATCAGATACTATAATATCAATTGTACCGTCTTTTACTCCATTCCACAATGCAAGTCTATCTTCATTTCTTCGAAGAACTGGCATGAATTTATAAGCTGAATCAAATCCTAACACGTCTTCTTCCGTGTATAGAAGATTGGCCACATGTACATCTGCTGTAATGTTTAATCCCTTCTTTTTGGCGTTGCGAATCAATTCAACACTTTCTGCACACGAAATTCCAGTTAAATGGATGCTACTCTCTGTATATTCAACTAATCGAATATTACGTTCAATTTGGATGAGTTCTGCAACCGCAGGATCTGCCTTAAGTCCTGTTCGAGTACTTGCCACACCTTCATTCACCATTCCTTTCCCCGCTAATGAATTGTCGCGTGAAAATCCAATGATTTTGCCTCCGAAATTTTTCGAATATAGCAATGCACGGTACATGATTCCAGAAGAAACCGGATGTAAGTCGTCTGAATATAAACGAACACCACTTTGATACATGTCGTACATTTCCGCTAAGCCTTCACCATTCATTCCTTCAGTAATAGCACCAATAGGGTGAATGGATGTGATATGATGTGCTGCTTTACTTAAAATATATTCAACCTTGGTTTTACCATCTACAACTGGATTTGTACTTGGAAGAACTCCAACGTGTGTGTAACCTCCAAAAGCTGCAGCATTTAATCCAGATTCCAATGTTTCTTTGTGTTCCTCACCTGGATCACAAAAATGTGCTTTAAGGTCAACCCATCCTTGTGATAGGTGTAAGTCGTTGCCCTCTACTACGCTAGCTTCATCATCGGTAAGATCTGAACCTATTTGCTTAATGATATCATTTTCAATTAATACATCAACAATTTGCTTGTTAAATTTCGATGTTTGGTCAACAATCTTGACGTTCTTAATCAGTAATTTCATCATTTTTTAATATTTTTTTTCCACAATTTCAAAAGCAACATTTCAATCACAAGAAATAGCAACGCAAAAGAAACAAAAATCTTCCAATATGGATATGGTTTATCGATGTTTAAATTGATGGAGCTTACTCCTTGATCCACGTTAAAGCTTTTAATGTTTTGAATCATAGCGGCTTTTAAAGAGTTTTCAATTTCTTCCTTGTTCCAAGAACCAATTTTAGATTCTCTTCGCGTGTAATTCACCGCAATTTTGCCTATAATTTTGTCATTGTTTGTAAGATCGAAAATTCCTGAAGTTAAAACAGAGGCAATTCCTGCACCACTTATATCAATGTAATGAACATTTCCATTTTGACGTTTTGGTGGAATAAATTCAAAGTTTGCACCCTTAATTACGATTGGCAAATTGGGGTCCACTACATTGTAAACTGGATAGTTGGTAGATTCTCCAATCGTTACTTCTAAAGGTGGATTTAATAGAGATAATTCACCAATACGCAGCAGGATAGTCGTAAATAAAATGTCAGAGATAAACGAACCATGTGATCCATCTAAAACGCTCGTAAAGAAATAAACTTGCTGATTAGTGGAATTACGATAAAGAAGTGGTTTGCCATTTTGAAGTTCTACAATACTCATCGCTCCTAAACTTGAATTTTGATTGGTGAGGTAGAATTTTGTTACGCCAGGCAAACTAAGATTTTCTTTTTCTTTATCAAAAACACCTTTAAAAAACGGGTCTTTGTAATTGATTGTGTTGATGCGTGAGGGTTGCGCCACTTCTTTAGCAATCGATGGCATTTTAACCTTCTCTAAAAAAGCATTGAAACTAGCAAGGTTTAATGATTTACCAGGGAAAATTGCTACTGTTCCCCCATTGGTAGAAAATTCAATAAGGTTGGCGCTCAAGCCTGATGGAATTTCATTTAAACCGTTTAAAACAACCAAATTAATATTATCTAAAGCATTTTTTGTAAACGATGTTGCATCGATTGCTTGTACAGCATAAAATTGATCCAAACGGTAGATGGACGGTACATTTAGATTAGCGTCCTCACCGTTCAATACAAGGATGTTTGATTTTGTTGCTACTTGATATGTAAAGAAATAATCATCATCAGAGAAAAAATGCTTATCCTCAATGCGGATAGATCCTGTTTGAACACCTGTTTCCTTAGGTGTAAAAGTAAGTGTTGTGGTTGCTGAGCTATTTTTTTGGATGTCGATAAAAACATCACGCTTTATTCCATTTGCTTCGAAACTAAGTGCTACATTTTGTAAATCTCGGTCGCTGTGGTTACTCGCTTTAATTGATAAGTTATTTGCAACACCAACTTTGTGCAACGGTGAATCGAACCATACTGAATCGATACTTAGATTTGTTTGCTCTTGACTTACAAAACGAATCGGTAAATAGTATCCAGCAGAATCAGGTTCTAACAAGTTAAATTGGTTAGTTTGTCTTTGAAAATCTGAAAGGAAAACAAATTGCGTTTGTCCGTAGTTATCTATTTGAATGGCATTTTTTAGTTGCTCCTTTTGCCATTTGATCACTTCATCAAAACTTCTTACCATTGGAGATGGCTTGATCTGATCCAAACGTTCCAACGCTTGAACTTTTGTTGAAATACGAGATTCTACACCATCCAACGCATTTGTAGTAAGTAAAACTTTGGTGTTTAGCGGTGCTTTTTGAATAAGTTGTCGTGCTGCTTCAACTGCTTCCGAAAGTAACGTTCCTTCTACACCTTTCATGGTCATAGAAAAGGAATTGTCTACATGCACACTTAATATTGGTGTTGTACCCGTTTGAATGTGTGATGATTTTGGAAAAAAAGGCTGCGCAAATGCTAAAACGATCAACAAAATCATTAATAATCGACAGATGAGAACAAGTAGATTCTTAATTTTTTGCGTTGACCTGTTTTTTTGTTCAACTTGCTGAATAAATTGCAAGCTAGAAAAATAGAGCGTTTTGTAGCGTTTGAAACTAAATAAATGAATTATAATCGGTACGATCAGTAACGTTAAGCCCCAAAGAAATTCTGGATATACAAATTTCATACGCTAAAAGTAATAATTCTAGGTGAATTAGTGGTTGAATAGTGGAGTTTTTTCTCCTGCTTCAATTGGGAAGTTTAAATGATTTTCAATTGGTGGAATTGGACAATTAAAGCGATATGAAAATGCACAATACGGATTGTATGCCGTATTAAAATCTATTTTTATTTTTTTTGATGCTGGAATTCTCATATCTAAATACCTTCCTCCGCCGTATGTTTCATTGCCACTAGTTCCATCTTTAAAAGGAATAATTAAATAATTTGCGTAGGTTGGATGTTGAATCAATGTCAAATCTTGATACACATTTAATTTGAGGAAATTCCCATTCCAGATGCAAGTAACTTCACCAAATTTTCGATACAATTTAGTTTTTCCAGAAGATGTTGGAAGATCAAATGGTTTACCTATTTTCTTTTTGAATTTGGCAGCTACAATATTATTTACATCAATGCTGAAATAGCTCAACTGTTGTATTTGCTGAATTTCTACTTCATTCAAAGGTGTATTTTTTGATTGCAACAATTCTATTTCGTGTTGGGTTCGAATGTTTGTCAATGAGTCAACATAAGTTTGCTGGCTAAATGAGAAATAAGTAATAAGCAGAAAGAATATCGTAGTTGAGCGCATTTTTTTGATTTCAAAAGTAACATTTATTCCAGTAGATTGATTGGATGTAAGATTAAAGTTCATGTGTGGTTGCCAATTTAAAGTTCATGTGTGGTTGCCAATTTAAAGTTGTATTGGATATTAATTGAATTTACAATACCAACTGAACTACAATTTTCATAAATTTGTGACCATTGCTTATAACGAAAACGAATGAAGTACATTTACTTACTCTTCTCCTTAATATACTCATCGGCACTTTTTTCTCAAGGGTGGCAGCCGGTTGGTGCTAGATCTAACTCATTGGCGAATGCTTCCGTTACCATTGCTGATGTGTGGGCTTTTCACCACAATCCTGGTGCTTTAGGAGAGTTGAAAGAAGCGACTGTTGGAGTGAGCTATGAAAATCGTTTTTTAATGAAAGAATTCCAAACACAAGGAATTGCTTATGCGCAACCACTAAAATATGGTGTTTTGTCTGTTGGAGCCCAATTTTATGGTTACAAGCAATTTCGTACACAGCGCGTTGGAGCTGGATATAGTTTGAAATTGGCAGAGCGATTTTATGCAGGTGTGCAATTAAACTACCTTGGTTTGCAACTGAATGAAAATTATGGAAATCGTCATGGCGTGAGTGCTGAAGCTGGTTTACAAGCGTTAATATCTGAGAATTGGCGCTTAGGATTTTCAGTGACCAATATCGGTAGAGCAAAACTAAATGATTTCCAAAACGAACGCTACACAACAAATTTCCGTCTAGGAACAAGCTATAATTTATCCAATAAAGTATTGTTTCTACTTGAAGCTTCGAAATCTATCATGGATAAAACGAGGTTTAAATTCGGTGTTGAATACCAAGCAATTAAGAGTTTTTATGTGCGTGCTGGTGTAGCAGGTGCACCTATCGAAGCATCTCTTGGTTTTGGCTACAAATGGAAAGTTATTTCCATCGATTTTGGTACAGCCTACCGTCAGTTATTGGGATGGTCGCCCCATATTTCTTTAACATACATCGCTAATAAAAAGACGAATTAATGCGTTGCGGCTTTCTCATATTAGTTAGTTTTTTCATCTCTATTTGTGCCTTTTCACAAGATAGAGAAGCGCTGGTGCAACAACGAATCGAGTTTATCTCGGAGCAATTGGAGTCAGAGGAAATTGATTTAACAGATGTGATTCAGTACCTCTATTTTCGACTTGATAATCCTTTGAACTTGAATAATGCTGACAAGCAATCTTTACGTGAGTTAAACTTGTTGACAGATATTCAAATCAATGACTTGTTATTACACAGAGAACGTTTCGGGAAATTGATTTCCATTTACGAGCTACAAAGTTTAAAGTTTTGGGATTTAAATACCATTTTTTTGGTAATGCCTTTTATCAAAGTTGATGATAAATTTGATCAACTACATGTGTCCTTTCGTGAGGCACTTAAGCGTGGCGATTTTGAATGGTGGGCTAGATACCAGCGAAATATTGAACAAAAGAAAGGGTACACGCCTGTTTCAGATTCAGTATTGGCTTCGAGTAATTCGTACTACCACGGAAATCCAGATAAATATTACACTCGTTTTCGCTACTCATATCGCACGAACCTAAGTTTTGGAATAACAGCAGAAAAAGATCAAGGTGAACAATTCTTTCGAGGTGCGCAGAAAAATGGCTTCGATTTTTATTCCATTCATGCTTTTTACAAAGGAGGAAAGTATTTAAAAGCAATTGCAGTCGGTGATTACCAAATTCAAATTGGTCAAGGCTTAAATCTGTGGTCGGGATACGCGTTCGGTAAAACTGCAGATGCGGTGAATGTGAAAAAAAGTGCTAATTCTTTAAAACCTTATACATCTGTTGATGAAAATCGCTTCTTGAGAGGTGCTGCAATTGATTTGGGCTATAAAAACTTCGAATTTACTGCCTTCGGTTCGCACAAAAAAGTGGATGGTGCAGTGGAAAATGTTGATATGTCAATGGTTGATGATTTAGATTTTAATGTTGGAAATGAATATGCATCTAGTATTTCTCTAACCGGATTTCATCGAACAAATTCGGAAATTGCAAAGAAGGGGTCGATGTCAGAAACGATTTTTGGTGGAAACCTGCGTTATGAAAGGCGTGGACTTCACCTTGGGTTGGCAGGCGTAAATTGGGGGTATAATACGCCATTGAACAAACCACTTTATCCTTATAACCAATATGATTTCAGAGGGAAAAACACAACTTCCTTCTCTGCAGATTATAGTTACGTCATCCGAAATTTCCACTTCTTTGGTGAGGCAAGTTTTGTTTCGCACTCAAAAAGTTGGGCAAACATTCACGGTGTATTATTGGCTTTAGATTCAAGGGCAACATTGAGCTTGGTTTATCGTAATTATCAGCGTGGATACGAAACGTTTTACAATGCTGCATTTGCTGAATCTGGACGAATGGCTAACAATGAGAAGGGAATTTATGCTGGGTTAAGTGTAAACCTTTCTAAATCATGGTTTTTAAATGCTTATTTTGATTTATTCGAATTTCCGTGGTTGAAATACCAAGTTGATAAACCTAGTCATGGACATGAATTCTTAATACAGCCAACATACAGACCAAATAAGAAACTCGAAATTTATGCGCGTTTTCGTCAACAATTACGTCAAAAAAATAGTAGAAATACAGATGGTACTGTCACAGAGATAGAGGATGTATTGCAACGAAATTATCGATTAAATGTAGCTTATAAAATCTCAGATGATTTTACAATCAAAAGTAGAATCGAATATGTTACATTGAATCGACCAAGTAATAAGCCAGAGGACGGAATCATGTTCACCCAAGATTTACTTTACAAACCTAAGAAATTGCCGTTTGATATTACCTTAAGGTATGCGTTGTTCGATACAGATAGTTACGATTCAAGGATGTATTCATTTGAAGCGAATGCACTTTATGTGTTTTCCATCCCTGCTTATTATTATCAAGGAAGTAGAGCGTATGCTTTGGTGAGGTGGACAATTTTCAGAAAGGTTGATTTATGGGTGAGGTATGGAGTGTTTTTGTATAATAATCAAAAATCAATTGGAGCAGGTCCAGAAATGATTGATGGTAATCGCAAGTCTGATATCACTGTTCAATTACGTATTAAAATATAAATTAACAACTTAAGAAGTAGTTTTATAACTTTTTAGCAAATCGAATAGCTAAAAATGGTAGTTTTCGTTATAAAATGCCTAAATTTGTATGCGTTTTAGACTAATATCTTGATAGTTTAGTCTTTATGTTTTATAATGAAGTTTTTTAAGATTATATTCCTTTTAGTAGTTGCGTCGCTTATATCACCAACTTTAAATGGTGGTGAGAATTACCGCGATGACTGCTCGGTCGAGAACTTTATTGAAGATAGTCTTTATAAATTTTGCGAAGTAGAACGCGAAATAGACGATGAAATAGTTCTTACCAATTCCAGTAGAAGGGGTAAGTCTTCCTCAGAAAGTAATTTAGTTAATTGTAGAGAAAATTATCTATGCGAAAGAGTTCTTTCCAAGGTTATTTCCAACAAAAAAATACTCCGATTATTTGATGTGTACATTACTCAAAATGAGGAGATATCCTTTATACATCGCTTTCAACTATTTTGAAGCTCGTTTAGTTTAACGAATGTATTGTTCATATGGTACAAGCATTCATAGATTTATAACAAACGAATTATCAAAAAATACGAATGAATACAAAATTTTTTATTGGATGCGCACTTGTTGCGTTATCAGTTGTTTCTTGTGGAGGTGAAAAAGCTAATGCGAATGCTAAACTCCTTAAGACTTTGCCTACTGTAAAAGTGGAAAGACGTGATACTGTAGTTTCAACAAAATTTGTCGCTGATATTCAAGCGAAGAAAAATGTCGAGATACATGCGCGTATTGCTGGATTAATGGATCAAATCCATGTTAATGAGGGACAAAAAGTTAGAAAAGGTCAAACATTATTTAAGTTAAATGACGCTGAACTTCAAATTGAATTGTTAAAAGCGCAAGCAACTTTAAAAACTGCTCAAGCGGATATGCGCATGGCTGCAGTAGAGTTGCGACAAATGCAAGCCTTATACGATAAAAAGGTGATTGCTGATAATGAATTGGAGTTAGCACAAGCAAAGCATGAGGCTTCTGAGGCAAAAGTAGCTTATGCAGCAGCAGAAAAGAATGCAATTATTCAACAAATTGGATTTACAACGGTTGTCGCTCCTTTTGATGGGGTGATTGACCGTATTCCTTTGAAGGAAGGGAGTTTGGTTCAAAACGGATCGCTTTTAACAACAGTTTCCGAATTAGACGAAGTTTTAGCTTACTTCTCGTTGCCAGAGAATATTTATTTCCAAATGCTTGCTGAAAATCGAATTGCTGATCATAAAGCGATCGAATTAATTCTTCCAAATGGAGTGAAATATGATCATAAAGGTATTCTTGAAACTGCAGAAGCTGAAATTGATAAATATACAGGAGCAATTCAGTTTAAAGTAAAATTTGTAAATCCAGAAGGATTAATTAAGCACGGAACTTCGGGGAAATTAATTATGTCTGAAAGTAAAAAAGACGCATTGATTATTCCTCAACGTTCAGTGTTTTCTATCCAAGATAAACGTTTTGTTTTTGTTGTAGATAAGAATCAAGTTGTTAAAATGCGCAAAATAATGGTGGCAGCAACTTTAGAAGATTCCTACATCGTTGAAAGCGGACTTGAAGAAGGTGAAACAATCGTTCGTGAGGGTACTCAATCTCTAAGAGATGGTGAGAAAATTAAAATTAAAAAAGCTAAGAAAACAGCTTAATTGTTCCATCTCAAAATTTTAAATAATGGTTGAATTTTTCATTAGAAGAAAGGTATTATCCTTAGTGATTTCCATCTTTCTTGTACTTCTTGGAATACTATCGTTGATGAAATTGCCGATTACGCAATTCCCAGATATCGTTCCCCCATCTGTTATTGTAACGGCAAAATATACGGGTGCAAATGCCGAAGTGTGTGCACAAGCAGTAGCATTACCTTTAGAACGTGCGATCAATGGTGTACCTGGAATGACTTACATGTCAACAGTTACATCCAACGATGGTTTAACAATGATTCAAATCTTTTTCGAGGTTGGAACTGATCCAGATCTTGCTGCCGTAAACGTTCAAAATAGGGTTACAACGATACTAGATGAATTACCTGAAGAGGTAATTCGTGCCGGTGTAACTACTGAAAAGGAGGTTAACTCCATGTTGATGTACCTTAATATCGTAAGTAATGATGAGGAACAAGACGAGCAGTTTATCTTTAACTTTACGGATATCAACGTTATTCAGGAGTTAAAACGAATTGAAGGTGTTGGTCGTGCAGAGATCATGGGGCAGAAAGAATACTCCATGCGTGTATGGTTAGATCCACAAAAGATGTTATCATATAGTATTTCTGCAAACGAAGTTATTGAGGCTTTGCAAAAACAAAATATTGCTGCTGCTCCAGGTAAAGTTGGAGAGGGGAGTGGTAAAATCAAAAGTGATTTACAATACGTAATTAAATATACTGGTAAGTTCTTCGAACCAGAACAATATGAGCAAGTACCAATCAAGGCAAATGCGGATGGTACAATCTTAAAGTTGAAAGACATTGCTGAAGTTGAATTTGGTGCAATGAGTTACGGAATGGTTTCCAAAACGGATGGTCGCCCTTCAGCTTCTATCATGATGAAACAACGTCCTGGTTCAAACGCTTCTGAAGTTATTGCAAACGTGAAGGAAAAAATGGCTGAGCTAAAGGAAACATCTTTCCCTCCAGGAATGGACTATAATTTAGCATATGACGTTTCTCGTTTCCTAGACGCTTCTATTCATGAAGTATTAAAAACATTGATTGAGGCATTTATCCTCGTTGCGCTTGTTGTATTTATCTTCTTACAAGATTGGCGTTTGACGATTATTCCAGTATTGGCAGTACCAGTTTCATTAATTGGAGCATTTACGTTTATGTCAATGTTAGGGTTCTCAATCAACTTGTTGACTTTATTCGCAATGGTATTAGCGATTGGAATCGTAGTTGATGATGCGATTGTAGTCGTGGAAGCCGTCCATGTGAAAATGAGTGAAGAGCACATGAAACCTTTTGAAGCGACAGTTGCTGCAATGAAGGAGATCTCTGGTGCTATTATCGCAATCACATTAGTAATGGCAGCCGTATTTATTCCGGTGGCATTTTTGGATGGACCAGTCGGCGTATTTTACCGTCAGTTTTCATTAACGCTAGCTTTTAGTATTTTAATTTCCGGAATCAACGCATTGACATTAACTCCAGTGTTATGTACAATTATTTTGAAGCCACATAATGCAAATGCGAAAAAAGGTTTTCTAGGTAAATTCTTTGATAAATTCAATCTTGTATTTGATAAGATAACTGGAGGATACACCAATATCTTAGGAAAAATTGCTACACGTAGAGTTGTAACAATGGGAATTTTGGGAATTTTCATTGCTTTAATGATTGGAACCAATAAAATGATTCCTTCTGGGTTTATTCCTATGGAAGATCAAGGTATTTTGTATGTGAATGTTACTACGCCTCAAGGAGCAACTGTAGAACGTGCAGATCAGGTTTTGGACGAGATTTCTAGTATGGCTCAAAAAATTGAAGGATATGATAACATAACCACGTTAGCTGGATATAGTATTGTATCTGAAATCGCTGGAGCTTCCTATGGTATGGGAATGATCAACCTTAAGCAATGGAGTGAAAGAGACCTTTCGGTACAACAATACATTGCTGAGCTTGAGAAAATGACGGACGATATTGCAGATGCTGAAATTGAAATATTTGCGCCACCAACAGTACCAGGATTTGGTAACTCAAGTGGTTTTGAATTACGTATCTTAGATAAAACGGGAGGTACAATTGTAAATACGGATGTTATAGTAAAACAATTTGTTACTGATTTAAATAATAGTACTAAATTGAAAAATGTATTTACAGGCTTTGATGCAACTTATCCGCAGTATTTAATTCATGTCGACTACGATATGGCTGCTAAAAAAGGGATAAACGTAGATAACGCCATGTCAACATTGCAAACAATGTTAGGTTCATTCTATGCTACCAACTTCATACGATTTACTCAAATGTATAAAGTTATGGTGCAGTTAGGACCTGAATTTAGAAGAACACCAGAAAGTATCTTAGATCTTTACTTAAAGAATGATAACGGTGAAATGGTTCCTTTTTCAACTTTTATGAGATTAGAGCGCGTACTTGGACCAGAAATTCTTACACGATATAACATGTATATGTCGGCAATGATCAATGGTGAACCAGTTGCTGGTTACTCATCTGGAGAGGCAATTAAAGAAGTTGAACGAATTGCAAAAGAAAGTTTACCTCGCGGTTACTCGATTGAATGGTCTGGTATGACGCGTGAAGAGATTTTGTCAGGTAACCAGACGATTTACGTATTTGCACTTTGTATTCTGTTTGTTTACTTGTTACTTTCAGCGCAGTACGAAAGCTTCTTGTTACCATTACCCGTGTTGTTAGGATTACCGATTGGTATTTTCGGATCTTATAGCGCATTACTTTTGGCTGGATTGGAAAATAATATCTACGCACAAGTAGCCCTCGTCATGCTGATCGGTTTATTAGCTAAAAATGCCATTTTGATTGTCGAGTTTGCCATCGCTAGAGGCGAAGAAGGATATTCTATTGTTGATTCAGCAATTCAAGGTGCGAAGGAGCGTTTCAGACCAATCTTAATGACATCTTTTGCGTTTGTAGCAGGACTTATTCCTTTATGTATGGCTTCAGGTGCTGGAGCAATTGGAAACAAGTCGATTGGTATTGCAGCAGCAGGAGGGATGTTGGTAGGAACAATTTTTGGGGTATTTATTATTCCTGGATTGTATATCCTATTTGCATCTATTGGTAAAAAGAAAAATACAGTAGAGCATGAAAAATAAGATTATAATCAGTAGTGCAGTCTTAGTATTTTTGACTGCCTGCTCTTCAGTTAAGAAAATTGAAGAACATACAATGGAAGCAATTCCAAACAGTTTAGATTTGCAAACGGAAGGTAAACAAGAAGCGTTCACACCGATTACTTTGAGTACCTATTTCAATGATCCACAATTGTTAGCATTGTTTGATAAAGTGGTGAATACAAATCCAGATTTTCAAATAGTACAGCAACGTATTATGATTGCAAATTCTCACTTGAAACGTTCAAAATTGGCAATGTTGCCTACGTTGGATATTTCTGTGAATGCATCAGGTACGCGCTTTGGTGATTACACAATGGAAGGTGTTGGTAATTTTGATACGAATCTTTCTCAAAACATTGATGAAAGTCAAAAAATTCGTAGGGATGTAACACCTAATATTTGGTTGGGTGCACAAACTACATGGGAAATTGATGTTTGGGGGCGACTAAGAAATAAAAAGAAGGCGGCGCAACAACGTTATTTTGCGACAAGTGAAGGGATGCGTTTATTACAAATGCAAGTTTTCACCGATATTGCTGACTTGTATTACCAATTGGTGGCTTTGGATAAGAAGTTGTTGATTTACACGGAAGGCTTTAAAGTGCAAGAATTGGCGTTTGAGATTGTTCAAGCACAACGTGCAACGGGAAAGGCTACTGAGTTAGCTGTACAACAATTTGGAGCACAATCCAAAAATATTTTGGCTGAAGTTGAACGCTTGAAGATTGAAATCAATGGCGTTGAGAAAGCAATTCAATCACTGGTTGGAGAGTTTGGAGGAAGTGTTGAAAGAGGTGCTGATTTTCTTTCCAATCATAAATCATTATTGAATCAAAATATTCCAGTTGATACAATTATTCACAGTAGACCAGATGTTGCTGAAAGTTACTTTGAGTTTTTAGCTACAAATGCAGATGCTAAATCTGCACGAGCTGCATTCTTTCCAAAGTTACAAATAGGTGCTTATGGTGCGTTTAATTCCTTTTCATTGGAGACGGTTTTCAATCCAGGTTCATTGGCTTGGCAGTTGTTAGGAGGATTGGTTGCTCCAGTTTTTTCTCAAGGTCAATTGCGCCAAGATTTGTTTGTTGCCAATCGTCAGCAAGAAATTGCATATTTGTCTTACAAGAAAAATGTAATCACTGCCTACAATGAGTTAAGTTTGTTTTTGCAACAAGTTCAATCTTATGATAAAGTGGTTGATTTGAAAAAAGAAGAGGTTGATTTTCTTGATCGTGCAGTTTCAGTTTCAAATGACTTGTATTTAACTGGATATGCCAATTATTGGGAAATCATTAACGCGCAAAAATCACGCTTACAAGCAGATGTCGATTTGATTAACTATCAGTTGGAAAGTGCAAAAATCATTGTTCAATTGTACAAAGCCTTAGGCGGTCAATTAAAGTAAGAAGATATTAATCTAAATAGGAAGGGTCAAATGTAAAAAACATTTGACCCTTTTTTTATGTGAAGTAATTTAATAACTACCTAAATACCTTCTTAAAAACCATTCGCTACTTAAAGTTAGAATCAGTAAGATAAACAATATGAAGTATTCAATTAATTCATTAAAGGATGCTTCTTGGTAACTGATCGTAGTAAAATCGTCACGGTTTTTCAATTCCTTTATTGTGCTCTTATAGTTTTTTAAATCGTGAAAGGAACCATTTGTTTTTTCAGATAATTGACGTAATAAGTTGTGGTTGGCATGACTGTAAATCTGTTCCAAAAATAATGGAGAGACGCTAAATTCACCTTTTTTCTCATGGTATTTTCCACCAATCGTAGTAAACGCTTTCCAATTGTATTTTCCTGCATCCAGTTTGCCTAAATCCAACTGATAACTTGTTCCTATTGCGCCAAATTGTAGTTTCGTTTCTTGGTTTGATTCATTGGTCAAAACAAATTGAACAGTAGCTGTTGTTATTGGTTCCAGTGAAGCGTTTAGTACTGTTGCATTGATTGTAATATCCTCTGTAGGAGAAAATTTCTTTGGTAACTGAACTCTAAAAGGCTCAGTGTTTTGTTTCACCATCAAAAATTGACCAGTTTTTCCAATTAATTCATCAAATGCCGAAACTTCTTGCGTACGCGCATACTCTGTCAATTTCCAACGCCAAATTCCTTCACCGTAAATAACTCCATATTTAAATGATTGACCATTTGCAGATCGACCATTCGCAAAATAAATAAGTGGATCATTTTTTACAACAGGTCCTATTCGTTGATGAAGTAGCGATGTAGCGTCTTTTGGTGTTTTTAATTTTCCAAACCTTGATTTTAAAGGTGGATAATATGTCAACGCGCTTTTTAATTTATCACTTATTTCAAAGGGATTGAATCCAGAATTTAAGCTTGCTTCGACATCATCTAAGTTTTTACTAGCTGGAATTTCAATTCCTAAGTTTAACTGATAGATTGAAGTTGCGTTCGATTGCGAACCGATGATCAGTAATTTTGAAACAGGGTTATTTAGGATATAATTTTGAATTTCCAGGTTACTGTTCAATCCAGGTTCATGCCAAACGATTAGATCAACATTCTTTAAATTTCGATCCCAATCACTCAATAATTTGAAATCTACTTCCAAGTTTTGGTCCTTTTCCCACGTTGATTTCAATGCCGAAACATCTGGGTGTGGTGCTTGCGACAACAATAAAATCTTACTTCTAGAATCAATCACCTCAACAAAGAATGTACGTTGATTGTTTTGGTAATTGTACTCGTTTTCCTTGTGAGAAAGCTTCACTGTATATTGCTGAATTCCTGGACGCTCTGCTTTGAGTGTAAAAGTTACTTGCTCATAATCGCTAACACCATCTTTAAATTGAATGGTTTGTGATGCAATTTTTTTACCATCTAATTCAATGGATACTTCCGAAGTCGTCTTTCCCATTTTATTCCCTTCAATGTCGATCATGACCGGGAAATCATTTTTTAAGAAAGCTACATCGTTGTGCAAAATGTGTTTAATTAACTGATCTTTTTTGATAATGGTATCACCAACTCCCAAAGTAAATAGGGAAGTAGTCGTTAATTTTTCTGCTGCATAAATAGGATTTATTCCTTTATTGTAATTCCCATCACTGACAAGTAATATTCCTGCCAAGTTGCGATTGTAATAGTCGCTACGTGTAATTTCAAGTGCTTCATTTAAATCTGTCAGTTCTGATTTAAATTGTAAGTCGGTATCAATTAATTTAGGATGACCTGCAAATGATGAAGTAATTAATTCAAATTGATCTCCTAATTCTTCTTTGGAATAAGCGATCAGTTCTTGAATTTGTTTTCCAATTTTTAAAGAATCTTTGTAATTGAGCATGGATGAACTATCATCAATTCCAATTAATATAATTGGCTTCTCTTTCTTGTAGTTGAATGATTGAAAGATGATTCCAAAGAGCAACAATGCGAGGATGAATATGGATAAACTGCGTAATGAAATGAGAATAATTCTCCATTTTTTACTCAATTCGTTAATCCAAGTTGAAGATTTTTTATTGTACATCCATAATGCAGCAATTATTGAAATTGCTACGATCGGAAGTAACCACCAAAGCGAAATGTCTGAACTAAATTTCATGTGAGTACGAAAATACAAAAGTTCTTAGATATCAAGGAATCTCACCAATCAAATAAATTGAAATCCAACTCAATTAGTAGATTTATTCTTAGAACTTTTGAATTATTTCTTGATAAATGTCACCTGATTTGTTCCATCCAATGTTTCGATTGATAAAATGTAATAGCCTGGATTTAAGTTTGAAATATCTATTTCCTTATTGTTCAACTTTAAATCAACCTTTTTACCCGTGATGTCAGCTCCTTCAATTGCAAAAATTGGTAATTCTGTTTGAATAGTTAATGTATGCATCGCTGGATTTGGAAATACGTTGAAAACACTTTTCTTCGCTGAATCTACTGAAAGATAAATGCCTGCTGGTCCCGCAAATGTAATACAGCCATCAATGCTTGTGGTGTAGCAATCGTAAACCGCAGATTCAATTGTTTCTAAGGTTAACTGAGCATCAGTAAAATCAACCAAATCAACTCCGTTCTTTGTCCATTGATAAACGCCATTGGACGACGTCGTTGATAGTTGAAGAAAATCACTGCTAATGGTTATTGGTTCAATCGTTGCTAATTCTCCTTGAATGAATATTAAAGTGTCCGTTTGATAACCACATCCAGATTGATTGTATACAAGTGCTGAAATCGTTCCTTCTGTATTCATCATGACGGTGTTACTTGTCTCGTTGTTCGACCATAGGATTGATTGTATCGCTGTGAAATTTTCTACCGCTACTTCATTCGCATCATGACAAATGATTGTGTCTGCATTTAAAGTAGGATTTTGCTCTTGTTCCAAAAGAATTGCGTGCGCAGCAACGAGTCCATATCCATATGAATTATTTGGTATGCTACCTGTGTACGTATTAGCCATTGATTTGGTTGTGAGTAAATCCAAAAATCCTTGGTAGTTTCCTTCCTTACATCTTTCCAGATACAGAGCGGCAACACCTGCTACAACTGGCGAAGCCATTGATGTACCACCATTACCCATGTGCATTCCACCTGTATCTACTTTAGTAGCATTTCCAGGATGCGTAATAAACCAAAGTGGACCAGGAGTTAACATAACATCTCCCGAAGCGGTAACATTTGGTTTGATTACTTGATGGCGTGTTGGACCTTTACTTGAATTTGGACTTAATTTCCCATTGGGAGTAAAGTCACTTGGCACGTATTCTCCGCCAGCAAGGTTTGGAAAACGTTGACGATTTCTAACATTACCAACTGCTACAACTTTTGGTGAACATGTCCAACCTGATACAATCGTTTGAAATGCATCTGGTAAGTTGTAATTAACTATTTCAGGTAAAATTGCAGCTGATGGAATCGCTTCAATAATAGTGTTGTATCCCTGAGCCGTTCCCGACCATAAATCCCATGAACCTGTACCCTTTGTATAAAAGCCATAATAGTAATTGGTAGAGTCAACGTTTCTAAAGATTACTTGCATGTGCACATTTGGGCCTTCAAGTGTTCTGTATGTTTCGATTGTTGCAATTCTTTGACCAAATTCGTTCCAAATTGTGTCTCTATAGGAACCTAGTGTACTTACATCTGCATAACGAATGGTGCTAACTCCACGTGTTTGATAATTGTTTGCCGGATTGATTGCTCTGTAATTAAATTCAAAATGACTTTGCGCCGTATCTGCATATAAGTCAAAAAAGATTTTGTTTGGTCCATAAACTGATGATGGATTATTCGCAAACCAAGTAAAATTTGTTTCAGCCGAAACATCTCCATGGCAATGAAATTTCCCCCATGCACCTGAGTTTCCACAAGCTGAAACAACGATTCTTCCGTTCTTTTCATCAAGTAAATTGTTAATCAATAGGGAAGCAGGATCTGTACCATCGTGACTCCCTAAGTAGTTGCCTAAACTAATATTTACCACTGCTGGTTTTCCCAAAGAATCTGCAACTTTAAAAATGTATTCACACGATTGCGCCACTGTCATTGCCCAATTTGGAGACGATAATTGAGATTGTACCACAATAATATCCGCTTCCGGTGCCACGCCTTGATTGTATCCAGTTGACAAACCATTTCCAGCAGCAGCTCCAGCAACTGTTGTTCCATGTGCATTGTTATCCATACTTGTACATAGACCTGCATTAATCATTGTGCTATCCCAAATTGTGCCGTATGAGTACGGTGATGGCGCTCCTCCAACTTGTAAGGTTTGATCCCAATAGCGTATTACACGTGTTTTACCATTAGCATCTTTAAAATCAGGATGGTTAACATCTATACCTGTATCTATGACACCAATTACGACATCTTTTCCCTTGTAAGTAGATGATAGATCGACTCCTTCATGAACCAAATTAACCTTATGTTGCAAGCGCATGGAATCAGCTAGCATTTGCCCTTTGTTGAAATCAATGTAATAATCGGATAAATTGCCAGCTAGAAATGCTTCATGCAGTTGCTTTGCTGTAGCGCTAAAATAAATCCAATCAGCATTCTCATTGTAAATTTTCCATTTATTAAGTGCAATTTCCTCCTTAAATTTTGACGTATTTGGCAAGTAAAAAGGAGCTAGCATCTCTTTTTGGTTTGTATCTAATTGCTCATATCCAAATGAGCCAGATTGTGCCTGAATTGAGTAGCTTAGCAGTGTGATAAGCACAATTGAAAATATTTTATTCGCCATTTATCCTAGATTTAAGCCAAATATCGATAAAAACTAGTCTGTAACAAAAAAAATATACAATTCATCGCATAATTTTTGCAACTTTGGTGGAATTAATAAGATTTACAAGATAAGGTATAAATATGAAAAAAAGAGTCATTCAATTAAGTCTTGCAATTTTCGCTATCGGAATTAGTAATGTACTTAATGCTCAACAAGTTTCAAAGGAAATTGTTGATTGGTACAACGGTAAAAATGGTATGCAGACTGAAAAAGCATACAAAGCTGTTAAGAAAATTAAATCGGAGACAGTAGTTGTTGCAATTATTGATTCAGGGATGGACGTTGAACACGAAGACCTTGTAGGTAAAATGTGGGTGAACGAAAAAGAGATTCCTGGAAACGGTATCGATGACGATAATAATGGATATATCGATGATATTCACGGATGGAATTTTCTTGGAAATGCTAAAGGAGAAAATCAAAACTATGCACGTTTAGAGAAAACGCGTATCCTTGCTGATTTATCGAAAAGATTTGCTGATGTTAAAGAAGATGACGTAAAAGATGCTGATAAAGCAGATTACGCATTGTACATCAAAGTTAAAGAAGATGTAGCTGCAGATAGAGCTGAATATGAACCAATCGTTGGACAAATTGATCAATTTGCTGCGATGTTGGATCAAATTCCTGCGATGGTAGGTGGTATGATTGGTAAAACAAATTATACTGAGAAAGATTTGAAAAAATGGAAACCTACAGATCCTCAAGGAATGCAAATGAAACAAATCGCCCTTGCAATTGCATCTGGTGAATTGTCTAAAAAAGTGATCGATCAACAAAAGGAGCAAATCTCTCAAATGTTGAATTATAACTTAAACGTTGACTATGATGACCGTTCTTTGATCGGTGATGATATGAACAATATTAAGGATACGAAATACGGTAACAACGATGTTGAAGGTCCAGATGCATTGCACGGAACTCACGTTGGTGGAATCGTAGGTTCAGTTCGTGGAAACAAGAAAGGTGGTGATGGTGTAGCTGAAAACGTTAAGTTAATGTCTTTACGTGCCGTTCCAAATGGTGATGAGTTTGATAAAGATATCGCTTTGGCTATTCGTTACGCAGTTGACAATGGTGCTAAAGTAATCAACATGTCTTTCGGAAAATCTTATTCTCCACTTGCAAAGGATGTTTATGCTGCTTTAGCTTATGCTGACGAAAAAGGTGTTTTATTAGTTCACGCTGCTGGTAACGATGCAAAAGATTTGGATTTAGAGCCAAACTTTCCAACATTCAAATATGATTTCCAAAATGAGAAATTAAAACATTATTTGACAATTGGAGCATCTACACGTTACAATGTTGTGAAAAAACAAGAATTCGGTGATTTAGCTGCACGTTTCTCTAACTACGGTCAGAAAAGTGTTGATGTATTTGCACCAGGATTTGAAATTTACAATGCTGTTCCTCAAAGTGAATACATGAAATTGCAAGGGACGTCAATGGCGGCGCCAATGGTTTCAGGAGCTGCTGCTTTCTTGAAATCTTATTTCCCTAAATTGTCAATGGTTGAGATTAAAAATATCTTATTAGAATCTTCTGACAAACACAATGGTAAAATGCACAGAAAACCAGGAGCGGAAACTCCAGTTGATTTCGGTACTTTATCAATTACAGGTGGAACAATTAACTTAGTGAAAGCAGTTGCTGCAGCTAAAGTTTTGTCTGCAACGAAATAAGTAGAAATTACTTTTAAATAGGAGAGGAGGTATGCAAGTGCCTCCTTTTTTTGTGCTAGTACATTGCTTAATCTTCTTTTCTAGAATTTAATTAACGTCTTAAATACGAACGAATAATTTAAAATGAATCCTTCACTTTTTTATTTTGAGGTATAATTCAGAGACAATATAAAAGATCCATGTTAATCCTATTTTCTTCTGAGTTGGATTGAAAGATTTTTTTGAGTCGATTGATAGATTTTCTTTTTCAGAGAATGGTGTTTCGAGTGTTTTATTAAAGTTTTTGTAGTGAACAGAATCATAGACAAATGTTCTCTGCGATGTTAGTATGGTGAACGACTAGCCTCTTTCGATGTTTAAGAATTCAGTAAATAGGTCATATCCATCAATTTGCTTATAAAAAGCGGTCAATCAAATTAATGATAGATGTGAATCTCTAATTGAAGAAATCCCACGTTAAACCAACTCTAATTTGCATTGCAGGAATTGGTTGGTGCAAGTTGACACGATAGGTTTTATCTGTCCAGAAGCTTCCAATGTTTTCTACACGGAAGAAGAAGCGGAAGCGTGTAACTTGAAATGCTGCGAAAACGTGCAGGTTGACCATTGGTGAGGTTGTCATTGAGCTCATGCGGAATACATCCATCACCGGAATATGTTCCATTAGACGATATCCTGTGTGATACGAAGATTCTACTCCAAATTGACCAAGTAATTTTCTTCCTTTAAACATTCTTCCTTGAATGTATAATCTCCCTTGAACAAGTAGATCAGGCATCCAATTACTCACATTGTAACTTCCTGAAGCAGAAAAACGCAAGATTTTATAACCAGTTTTTCCAGTTACACCAATACTAAGTGCATTTAAGGTGTTTAAGGTATCGTTTGTCCACTGGTTGTTGTAAAACCAATAATTGTTCGTTAAAACTGCATTTTTTGCAAATAAACCAACTCCATGCTGACCTTTAGAATAATTGATATTCCCATTGATATCCATTCTAAATTGCTGTTTTAAATCACTTAGAGCTGTGTCGTAAGAAATATTATTTGCGAAATAGAACCGTTGAAATTGTTCTGGCAATTGCATGGAGATATCCGCTTTTGCACCTACATGGAAATCTCTAAATCGATAGGTAGCTTTGGTATTTGTAAACCATTCACCTTTTGCTCCAACAAGATTTAAATTGGTGTGATTTTCAAGAAATACACCTTTAAGCATTATTCCTAGTTTTCCATCCAAGTTGATTTCGGATTGCTTTCTGATATTTCCTAAATTGGCATATTGCCAGTAATTGTAAAGGAGTCCCGCTTTTAAGTAAAAACCTGTTCTATTGTAATACAAACCTGCTCCATTGATAAGTTGAGAAAGTTGGTATTGATCTCCAGTAGAGTCATTATCTAAGTTTATGATGGGATAACTGTTTTGTAGCGAATCGTCGAATTCGGTGTATTTTCTATTGAGAATGTTCAATTGATTTTCTACATACAATCCCATTGCATTGTTTGTGTCTTTTGACAAGAAGTCGAAGTAGTGATTGACATGCGCTCGCACTCCTCTGTACTTACTCATTGCATTTTCTTTTCGAGTAGGGGCAAAGGCCAATCCATTTAATGCAATTAATGTATCGGTTAATACACCATCACTTTGATTGATATTCTTTGTTAAAAACTGTCCTTTGAAATCGAGAGAGTAAAAATTGGATGTTAATTGGTAGCGGATTTGAACATCGTGTTTACCAAAGTCACTATTTCTAAGGAAGGCATTTCCTCGTTGCATATCATAATCGATGTTCAACAAGTTATTTTGATTGAAAGCTTGGGTGTAATTAGCTTTTACGATTTGTGTTGCTTGTGCACCAAAGATATATCCAAATCCCAAGTGAGGCATTGCTGAAAAACGCATCTTTTTCCAGTCTGTGAAGTTTCTGAAGATTTCACCGCCCTCGTGCTGGTTGAATAGGTTGTAGGGTTGAACATTTGCTGTTGCTGCAAATCCTCCGCCTACTTGTGTACTGCTGTGGTAAGAAAATGAAATGTCAACAGAATCAATTTCACCACCAGTCATAAAACTATTGGTCAATGTGTCTCTAGTCCCCATAATAGGATTTTTCTGTCCGAAAAGCGGCAGAGCGATCATCATACAGAGTAAACAGGAGAATAATTTCATGTACTATAAATGCAGAAGTAAAAATATAAAAAAAGGGGCATTAAAGCCCCTAATATTATCTAAATTCGATTACAATCGAAATTTCTTACAATTTGTTGATCTTAACTTGTAAACCTGAAACTAAATTCGCCGCTTTGTTAACGTGAATAATGTTTTTCTTAGCCAATTTTTGGATCATAGATGTTACAGATGGCAATAAAGCAGCTGCTTCTGATTTATCTGTTAATGCACGTAATTTTCTAACTGCGTTACGTGTAGTTTTATGTTGGTATTTGTTGCGAAGTCTTTTCGCATCATTACTTCTTATTCTTTTAATTGCTGACTTATGATTCGCCATTTTGTTTGTGTTTAATGTTGTTATTTAAAAATTGTAGCCCGTAGGGGAATCGAACCCCTCTTGCCAGAATGAAAATCTGAAGTCCTAACCGATAGACGAACGGGCCAAAAATTTAGTAGCCCATAGGAGAATCGAACTCCTGTTTCCAGGATGAAAACCTGGCGTCCTAACCACTAGACGAATGGGCCATTGTTACTCTTAACAATCTTTCTGTATGTCAAAAATCGGAGTGCAAATATAAAGACTTTTATCGAATTACAAAGCTTTTTTGAAAAAAAATTAAATTATTTTTATTTCTACTTTCAAGTGTTGATTTGGCAGCTATTGCATGCTTACTCATCTTGTGTCTTTGCAGTTCTACTTGTCAATAATTGACGTTTCCCAATTTTCAAATTCTTCGTTCAGAATTGAGTGGTGCAAAAGTAATCAATTATTCTTAATTGACGCACGTTTTGGAGAAATAAAATTTAAAAAAATGTTCTTTTTTTTCGTGTTAATTTTGTGATGTACTCTAATTGAAATAGATAACATAAAAAAGCCGCTTGCAAAAATTACAAGCGGCTTTCAATAGATTTATAAAGAATCTTATTTCTTTCTATTTTTCATTTGCTCCTGTTGCATTTTTTGCATTGTTTCTAAACGCTCTTGGAACTTAGATTTCTTTTTAGCACCTGGTGCATTCGCTGCCGCTTTCTTTTCAGCCATCTTTAATTTAAGTTTTTCTTCATCTACAAAGAAATATTTGATCGCCATCATAATGATGATTGTCATCAATGTAGAGATGAAATAATAGTAACTCAAACCTGATGCATAGCTGTTGAAGAAGAAAATCATCAAAATTGGGAACATGTACATGATCACTTTCATGTTTGGCATACCTGGTTGTTGAGGCGTTTGCATGTTTCCGCTATTGATAACTGTGTGAATCAAGGTCGTTGCAGCCATTAATAATGTGAATAAACTCACGTGGTCTCCGTAGAACCAAATGTTCACGCCTAAGTCAGCAATAGAATCGTAAGAAGATAAATCCTCCGCCCATAAGAATGATTTTTGTCTCAAATCAAACGTTGAAGGGAAGAAACGGAATACCGCAAGTAAGATTGGCATTTGAATCAACATTGGAATACATCCCGATAGTGGACTAGCACCAGACTCGCGGTACAAGCTCATTACTTCCATTTGTTTTTTCATTGCATCTTCTTTCTTAGGGAACTTCTCGTTCAATGCATCAATCTCTGGTTTCAAAATACGCATCTTCGCAGATGAAACGTACATTTTCCATTGAATTGGCATCAAAACAAATTTGATAATCAATGTCAATAATAAAATTGCTAAACCAGCAGATAGTGCAAATGATTGTGTCAACATGTTGAATAATGGTTCAACAGCGTAAACGTTAATCCATCTAAACAATCCCCAACCATAGTTCAAGATTTGATCATAGTTTGAATCGTACGTCTTTAATAAGCTGTAATCATTTGGTCCGAAAAACCAGTTCATTGAGTACGAAGCATTGTCTGTGTTCGAAATGTCTAACATTAACATCGAAGAGAAATCCTTGATGTTTGTCCATTGTCTTTCGTGCCCTTCTTCGTAGTTTCTAACTTCAAATTCAGATCCCGCTTTAGCAAAAGGCTTGTCAGGATGTAAGAATGAAGAGAAATAACTTTGTTTGTAGTTTACCCATTCGATTTTATCTTCAGCTTCTTCATTGTCATCCGACATTTCACTTAAATAATCAAAACCTTCATTAGCATAATTAACACAGATTGTAGAAACGCGACGTTGTTCAATGAATAAACGCTCTGTTTTTCTATAAGCTACATCCCAGTTTAAACCAACATTTTTAGGATTTACATCATTGCCAAATCCTTTCATGTTAACCGTGTAATTCATGTCAAATGAATTCGAAGACAAGGTGTAATGTTGTTGAATTACTTTCCCTGGCTCAATTTCAGTTTCAAATAAGATGGATTTGTCTGTTTTTGTTTTAACGTAGAAAGGCAATTTTCCAGTTTTAACTTGCTTGCCATTCATTTCGAAAACCAACTGATTCATCGCATCACCGCTTTTGAATAATGCTAATGGCGTTAATTTACCATCGTTTTTAGCGTAATCTGCGTATGTTTCGTAATCTTTTAACCAAATTGCTGAAACGATTCCTCCTTTTGTGCTGAATGCAACTTTGAATTTATCACTTTCCATGAAGATCAAAGAATCCGTAGCAACAGTCTTCTTTACTTGTGCAGGCGCTTCGGTTGTTGTTGAATCATTTGTCGCTACAACTTTTTCTGAAGAATCATTGCTAGAATCTGCCACTTTTTTGTCGTCAGCATTTTTCTCCTCCTCTTTCAATAAAGCTTTTTCTTGCTTCATTTCTTTCTCCAACGCTGCACGTTCCTCAGCTGATGGCTGATTGAAAATAGTGAAAACCGAAAATATTGTTCCGATCAGCACTAATCCGATGATGGTCTTTTTGTCCATGTATCTATTTACTTGTTATTTACTTTTTATTTTCAATAGCTGCCTTCACAAATGCCACAAAAAGTGGGTGTGGACAAGCTACTGTACTCTTGTATTCTGGGTGGTATTGCGCACCTACAAACCAAGGGTGTTCTGGTATTTCAACGATTTCAACCAATCCAGTTTCTGGATTTTTTCCAGTTGCAATCATTCCATTGCTTTCGAAGTCCTCCAAGAATTTATTGTTAAATTCATAACGGTGACGGTGACGTTCGCTAATGATATCAGTATTGTACGCTTGATGCGCTTTCGTTGCAGGTTTTAAAGAACACTTGTATGCTCCCAAACGCATTGTTCCACCAAGATTAGAGATTGTTTTTTGCTCTTCCATCATATCAATAACTGGATATTTACAATCTTCAGCAATCTCTGTTGAATGTGCTTCGGTAAATCCAATTACATTGCGCGCAAATTCAATAACTGCACATTGCATTCCCAAACAAATACCCAAGAAAGGAACTTTGTTTTCACGTGCAAATTTTACAGCTTGGATTTTTCCGGAAATTCCTCTTGAACCAAAACCTGGTGCAACTAAAATTCCATCCAATCCACTTAATTCTTCTAAGATATTTTCGTCTGTCAATTTCTCAGAATGAATCCATTTCACATCTACTTTACACTGATTCGATACGCCAGCGTGAATAAATGCCTCAGAAATTGATTTATATGAATCTTTTAATTCAACGTATTTCCCAACAAGTCCAATTGTTACTTGTTTTGTTGGGTTTTTTAAATTCGTTAAGAAGTCTTTCCAAGAATCTAGGTTTGGAGTGCTTTTAGCTGGAAGTTTTAATTTTTCCAATACCACTTTATCCAATTCCTCTTCTTGCATCAATAATGGAACATCGTAGATTGTCGAAGCATCACGTGATTCAATTACCGCATTCATGCTAACGTTACAGAACTTAGCAATCTTGCGACGTAAATCTAAATTCAATTCATGTTCCGTTCTACAAACCAAAACATCTGGTTGTACACCCAATTCCAATAATTGCTTAACGGAATGTTGAGTTGGTTTCGTTTTTAATTCTCCTGCAGCAGCCAAATAAGGAACCAATGTTAGGTGAATTACGATGCAATCATCCTCTTTTTCCCACATCAATTGACGTACAGCCTCTACATAAGGTAATGATTCGATGTCGCCAATTGTACCACCAATCTCGGTAATAACAATATCAAATTCGCCTTTCTTACCTAAAAGTTGAATGCGTTCTTTGATTTCATCTGTGATGTGAGGAATGATTTGAACTGTCTTTCCAAGGTAATCTCCTCTTCGCTCTTTATCAATCACTGACTGGTAGATTCTACCCGTTGTAACGTTATTTGCTTGAGATGTTGGAACATTCAAGAAACGCTCGTAGTGACCAAGGTCTAAGTCTGTTTCTGCACCATCGTCAGTCACAAAACATTCACCATGCTCGTAAGGATTTAATGTCCCTGGATCTATGTTGATGTATGGATCTAATTTTTGAATGGTTGCTGAATAGCCTCTCGCTTGCAATAATTTAGCTAAGGACGCGGAAATGATTCCTTTACCTAAGGAAGATGTAACACCGCCTGTTACAAACACGTATTTGGTTGAATTCGACATGAGAATAAATGTAACTACGGGGGGCAAAGTTAATAGATTCTTTTTAGAAACCCCGATATTTAAGTCATTTATTATTGGATATCTTCGGTAAAGCGGTCAAAATGTTACTTTAAACAGCCTGATTGTCATGTTGAGCCTGTCCAAACATAGACATTTATTATAGAAAAAAACTACTCGACAAGGTATGTTTTGGAGTTTTAAGATTCTAATTAGTTACGGAACGCGAAGGATTCGCGCACCAGCTGGGGGGAATAGGTAGTTTAAATTAGGAGGTAAATTAAGCAGGTTATTTTACAAAACAAAACCGAGCATCTGTTGACACTCGGCTTGATATGTTTTGGACTTTTTAGATTCTAATTAGTTATGGAACGCGAAACATTCGCGCACCAGCTGGGGGCATACTTCGTAAAAATGGATATTCCACCTCTCCTACGCATTGACCATTCTTAAAAAATTTTTGTTTATTTATTTTTTTATAATTTTTATTTGTTTGAACTAAATTCCAAAGAAAAAGAATTTTTTTTGGACTA
>Ga0233377_1000181_pt1 | contig 35496 bp, 30 predicted proteins | sample ElkDunMinimDraft_6_FD_191540 | JGI IMG/M metagenome (GOLD analysis project Ga0233377, IMG submission 191540) | Fecal eukaryotic communites from dung pellets of Tule Elk in California, USA - Elk Dung E36 | ecosystem: Host-associated > Mammals > Digestive system > Large intestine > Fecal | place...
TCGTCCGAGCCGAAACGGCTGAGCCGGTCGCGCATGTGGCTGAAGGTGAAATACAGGCCCACAACGCCCGCCGCCGCCGCCGCCGCCAGCGCCGCCACCCACTTCAGCGGCACCCCCGCCATGAAGAAGACGGCCATGAAGGTGGTGGTGATCAACAGGGTCTGGCCGATGTCGGGCTGGATCAGCAGCAGGGCGACGGTCAGGCCCCAGGCGCCGAAGGCGATGCTGACGCCGGGCACGCCCTCGCCCTTCTGGCTTTCGGCGAACATCCAGGCGGCGAAGACAATCAGGCCGGGCTTGGCGAACTCGGACGGCTGCAGGCTGAACGGGCCGAGGTTGATCCAGCGCGCGGCGCCCTTCACCTCGTCGCCGATAAAGGGCAGCAGCATCATGGTGATGATGGCGCAGGCCAGAGCCGCCAGGGCGATGCGGCGCACCCATCGAGGCGACATGAAGGAGGCGCCCAGCAGCATGACCAGGCCCATGAAGGCGAAGGCGATCATCCGCCAGCTGTAGTGGAAGGGGTCGGTGATCGACTGGTCGGCCAGAATGGCGGCGGGGCTGGAGGCGAAGCTCAGCGCCACGCCCAGTCCCATCAACAGCAGGGCGGCGGTCAGCAGGCCCCGGTCGATGGTCCAGAACCAGTTGGCGATCGGCCCCCGGTCGTTGCGCGAAAAGGCGGGACTGTAGCCGTCGGTCATGAGGGGCTCCCCGGCCCGGAGAAGGGTTGCGCCCCGAGGCCCAGGACGGCGGCGCGGAAGGCCTCGCCCCTGACCTCGAAGTCGGGATACTGGTCGAAGCTGGCGCAGGCGGGGCTGAGCAGGACGACCTGTTCGCCGCCTGCCGATGCGGCGTCTGCGGCGGCGGCGGTGACGGCGGCGTCGAGGGTTCCGCAGATGAGGTGCGGCGTGTCGCCCAGGGTGGCGGCGAAGTCAGCGGCCGCCTCGCCGATCAGATAGGTGCGGGCGATGCGGGGGAAGAGATCGCGCAGATCCTCGATCCCGCCGTCCTTGGCGCGTCCGCCGGCGATCCAGAAGCTGGAGGGGTAGGACATCAGCGCCTGACGCGCGGCGTCGGCGTTGGTGGCCTTGGAGTCGTTGACGAAGCGGACAGGTCCGAGATGGCCCACGGTCTCCATGCGGTGCGCCAGGCCGGGGAAGGTCAGGAGGCCCTGGACGGCGGTCTCGTGCGGGACGTTCAAGGCTATGGCGGCGGCATAGGCGAAGGCGGCGTTCTGGGCGTTGTGGCGACCGGGGAGAGAACGGGCGTGGGTCAGGTCGGCGATGGGCCGGTCACCCATGAACAACTGGCCGTTAAATGCGCGAACTCCTTCTCCCCTTGGGGGAGAAGGTGGGCGGCGGAGCCGCTCGGATGAGGGGTAAGTGTCGGCACGCAGGATGTCAGAAGGCGAGCCTGTCGCTGGCTTACCCCTCATCCGCCCCTCCGGGGCACCTTCTCCCTCAAGGGGAGAGGGAAGGGTGGAAACGGCTCGAACTCGCTCACCCAACGCCTTCGCCACCCCGCGCGACCAGTCGTCATCGACGCCGATCAGGGCGACGGCGTCCGATGCTTGCGCCTGAAACAACCTCGCCTTGGCCGCGACATAGCCCTCCATACCGCCGTGGCGGTCCAGATGGTCGGGACTGATGTTGGTCAGGATGGCGACGTCGGGCGCGAAGCTGGTTGTCAGGTCCAGCTGGTAGCTCGACACCTCGATCACATAGACCGCATCCGGCGTCGGTTCCGGCAGGGCCAGCACGCCGATGCCGATGTTGCCGCCGACGTGGACGGTCAGGCCCGCCTGTTTCAGCACCCAGCCGACCAGGGCGGTGGTGGTGGACTTGCCGTTGGTGCCGGTGATGGCGACGACGCGGGGACGCTGAGCCTGCGGCAAGGCGGCGATGGCGCGGGCGAACAGTTCGATGTCGCCGATGACCGGCACGCCAACGTCTTTGGCCTTGTCCACGGTCCAGTGCGGTTTCGGATGGGTCAGGGGCGCGCCGGGCGACAGCACAAGGGCAGCGAAATCAGACCAGTCGGCGGCGGTCAGGTCTTCGACTGTGAACCCTTCGGCCTCGGCCTGCATGCGGCTGGAGACGCTGTCGTCCCACAGGATCGGCAGGGCGCCGCTGGCCTTGAGCGCGCGCGCCGCCGTCAGCCCCGACCGCCCCAGGCCGAAGACTGCGATGCGCCGCCTTTCAAAGCCGGGAGCGGGGATCATGATCTAGCGCAGCTTCAGCGTGGCCAGACCGGCCAGCGCCAGCATGGCGGCGACGATCCAGAAGCGGATGACCACGGTCGATTCCGGCCAGCCCATTTTCTCGAAATGGTGGTGGATCGGCGCCATCAGGAAGATGCGTTTCCCGGTCATCTTGAAATAGGCGACCTGGATCATGACCGAGGCGGCTTCGATGACGAACAGGCCGCCGACGATGCCCAGCACCAGCTCGTGCTTGGTGGCCACGGCGATGGAGCCGAGCGCGCCGCCGAGGGCCAGAGAGCCGGTGTCGCCCATGAAGATCTTGGCCGGAGGGGCGTTGTACCAGAGGAAGCCGACGCCGCCGCCGATGATGGCGGCGCAGAAGATGGCCAGTTCGCCCGAGCCTGGCACATGGTGGACGCCCAGATAGCCCGAGAAGATGAAGTTGCCGACCAGATAGGCGATGATGCCGAAGGCCGCCGCCGCCATCATCACCGGCACGATGGCCAGGCCGTCCAGCCCGTCCGTCAGGTTCACCGCATTGGAGAAGCCGACGATCGTGAAGGCCGCGAACGCCACATAGAACCAGCCGACGTTCAGCAGCACGGCCTTGAAGAAGGGGAAGGCGATGGAGGTCTCAAGCCCCGGCGAGGTCGGCGAGGCCGTCATCCACAGCACCGTCAAGACGCCGGCGATGACGGAGACGATGACCTGGGCCACCAGTTTCTGTTTCGAGGTCAGGCCCGCCGAGGTCTGTTTCGTCACCTTGGCGTAGTCGTCGATGAAGCCCAGAACCCCGAAGGCGCCTGTCACCAGAGACACGATCCAGATGTAGGGATTGGTCAGGTCGCCCCACAGCAGCACCGCTACGGCGATGCCGGCCAGGATCATCAGCCCGCCCATGGTGGGGGTGCCGACCTTGGACAGGTGGGAGACGGGGCCGTCGTCGCGGATCGGCTGGCCCTTGCCCTGTTTGGCGCGCATCCAGTTGATGAAGCGACTGCCCATGGCCACCGCCACGATCATCGCCGTCGCCATGGCCAGGGCGACGCGGACGGTCTGGTACTGGACCAGATTCAGCAGCGGATAGTCCTGCGCCACGTCGGCGAACTGCAGATACAACAGGTAAAACATCAGATAGCCCCTCCCGGGTCTTGTCCCAGCGCCGCCAGCGCCTTGGCCACCAGAGCGGCTTTCGAGCCGTTCGAACCCTTGACCATGACGATGTCGCCGGGGCGTACGAGAGCCGCGGCCTCGGCGGCCAGTTCGGCGGCGGTTTCGCGCCACAGGCCGCGCCTCGCAGGCGGCAGGGCGTCGTAGAGCGCCTTCATCTCAGGCCCCGCCGCATGCACCAGATCAAGACCCGCGGCGTCGATGGGGCCGACCAGGCCTTCATGCAGGGCGCGCGACTGATCGCCCAGCTCCAGCATGTCGGTCAGCACCACGATGCGGCGCCCGCCCGGCGTGACGGGCCGGACGCCCAGGCTGCGGAAGCCCGCCGTCATGGACAGGGGATTGGCGTTGTAGCTCTCGTCAATCAGGGTGAAGGCGCCGCCGGGGATGACGATCTGAGCCACCTGCCCCCGCCCCGCCAGAGGCCGGAAGTCGGCCAGCGCCGCCAGCGCCGTGTCCAGCGGCACGTCCAGCGCCTCCAGCATCAGGATGACGCACAGGCTGTTCAAGCCCCAGTGATAGCCCGACTGGGCCAGGCGGAACTCCAGCGCCTTGCCATACAGTTCGGCGCGGACCGTCGCGCCCTCGGCGTCGGGCTCGAAGCCGATCAGCCGCGCTTCGTGCGAAGGCGCCGTGCCAAAGCGCAGCACCTGGGCGCCCGCCGCACGGGCCGCCGCCTCCAGCACCGCCGCCTGGGCCACATCGGCGTTCAGAACCGCCGCGCCGCCGGGCAGCAGGCCCTCGAAGATGGCCGCCTTTTCCGCCGCCACCCCCGCCTCGCCGTCGGCGAAGGCTTCGATATGGACCGGGCCGACCGTGGTGACGCAGGCGGCGTGGGGGGCGACCAGTTTCGACAGGGGCGCGATCTCGCCCGGCGCATTCATGCCGATCTCGAACACGGCGCGGGCCGTGTCGCGCGGCGTGCGCGCCAGCGTCAGCGGCACGCCGATGTGGTTGTTGTAGCTCTTGATCGAGGCATGCGCCCATTCCCCGTTTTTCTGGCCGGCCAGATCAAGACCCGCCTTGATCGCCTGGGTGACGCTGGTCTTGCCGACGCTGCCGGTGACGGCGCCGCGAAGACGGGCGCGGGTGCGGGCGGCTATGCCCATGGCCTCCAGCCCCTTCAGCGTGTCGGCGACGATGACGCCGGGGCCGCCCTCGACCGCGTGTTCGACCAGAGCCCCTGTCGCCCCCGCCGCAAAGGCCGAGGACGCAAACTCATGCCCGTCGCGCGCGCCGTGCAGCGCCAGGAACAGGTCGCCGGGGACGATCTCGCGGCTGTTGTAGGTCAGGCCGTGGGCGTCAAAGCGATGACCGGACGGGCGCCCGCCGGTCGCGGCTTCAATCTCTTCCGAAGTCCACAGCGGCGTCGGAGCGGGCGGGGTGTCAGGCATGGGCGTTCAGGGCTTGGGCGGCGACGGCGGCGTCATCGAAAGGATGGGTCGTACCGCCGATGATCTGTCCCTGCTCATGCCCTTTTCCGGCGATGACCACCACATCTCCGTCACGCATCATGTGGATGGCGGCGTGGATGGCCTGGGCGCGGTCGCCGATTTCCTGAAGGCCAGCCGCGCCCTCGCGCACGGCCCGGCGGATGGCGGCGGGGTCTTCAGAGCGCGGATTGTCGTCGGTGACGATGGCGACATCGGCCAGACGGCCTGCGATCGCACCCATCATCGGCCGCTTGGCCCGGTCGCGGTCGCCGCCCGCGCCGAAGACCACGATCAGCCGGCCCGTGGCGTGGGGGCGAAGGGCGTTCAGCACCGTCTCCAGACCGTCCGGCGTGTGGGCGTAGTCGACATAGACTTCGCCCGTCGTCGCGCCGCCAGGGATGCGTTGAAGGCGGCCCTGCGCGCCCTCGATCTTCTCGAGAGCCTGAACGACGCGTTCGGGGGCCTCGCCGCCCGCGATGCACAGACCCGCCGCGACCAGGGCGTTCGACGCCTGAAAGGCGCCCGCCAGCGGCAGCAGGATTTCATGCAGCGTCCCGGCCACGTCCAGCGTCAGCCGCTGGCCCTCGGGCACGGCGCGTCGCGCGATCAGGGACAGGTCACGCCCGCGCTCGCCCACCCCCATCACCGCCAGCCCCGACATGATGCTGGCCGAGGCGAAGCTGGAATAGGCGTCGGAATCCGCGTTCAGAACGGCGGTGCGGCCACGCGGCAGAAGCGTCTCGAACAGGCGCAGCTTGGCGGCGCGATAGGCCTGCATGTCTCCGTGGTAGTCGAGATGGTCCTGGCTGAGGTTGGTGAAGGCCGCCGCCTTCAGCGACACGCCGTCCAGACGGCGCTGGTCGATGCCGTGCGACGAGGCCTCCAGCGCCAGATGCGTCACCCCGCCTTGCGCCAGTTCAGCCAGCAAGCGGGCGGCGTCGGCGGCGTCCGGGCTGGTCAAGCCGGGGCCGGTCAAGGCTTCATTAACGTTACCCGACTGTTTCAAAACTCCAAGCGTGCCCATGCTGGCGGCGGTCAGGCCCAGAGCCGCCCAGATCTGGCGGCAGAAGGCGGCGACCGAGGTCTTGCCGTTGGTGCCCGTCACCGCCACGCAGGTCTGGGGCTGGACGCCGTAGAAGCTGCGCGCGGCGATGGCGTAGCTGCGTCGCACATCGCCCGAAGTGACCAGCACCGGCGCCAAGGCCGCGTCGGTGTCGGCGGGTGCGAGTACGGCGGCGGCGCCCTGCGACAGGGCTTGCGGAATGAAGGCGCGGCCGTCGGCGGCGCTGCCTGGCAGGGCGACGAACAGGGCGCCAGGGCCGACCCGGCGGCTGTCAGCGGTGACGCCGGTGATGACCGGGTCGCTGGCCACGTCGCGGCGCAACAGGTCCGACAGGCGCATGCCAGAGGGCGGAAGCATGCTCATCGCCCGTCCCCTTCCACGTCCTCGAAGGTCGGCAGACGCTCACCGGTGGCCGAGCGCCAGACGTCGGCGCGGCGCTGGACATCGACGAAGGGGGCGATGCGGTCGGCGATGCGGCCCACGGCGGGCGCGGCGACATAGCCGCCGGTGCGCGGATAGGTCTGGGGCTCGTCCATCAGGATCAGGATCTGATAGCGGCGGGCATTGGCCGGGCCGTCGGCGGGGAAGACAGCGGCGAAGGTGCCGACGGCGTGGGCGGTGGAGTAGCGGCCGTTGACCGACTTGTTGGCCGAACCGGTCTTGCCCCCGACCCTCAGGCCCGGCGCATCGGCGAACCGCCCCGAACCGTTGGCGACATTGCGGCGCATCAGGTCCAGCAGGGTCAGGGAAGTCTCCTGCGAGATCACCTGGCGCACCGGCGCATTGGGCAGGCCGCCCTTGCGCAAGGTCAGGGGAATATAGCGCCCGCCATTGGTCATGGCTCCCATGGCCGCCGCCATCTGCAGCGGGGTGATGGAGACGCCGTAACCGAACGACAGAGAGGCCAGTGTCGAATTGGACCAGTCGCGCGGCAGCTGCGGCCGTTCCGAGGCGATTTCGAAAGGCGCCGCCTCCAGCAGGCCGAAGCGACGGAAATAGTCCTGCATCACGTCCGGACCCATCTCGGTCGCCAGGCGCGAGGTGCCGATATTCGAGGAGTGGAGGTAGACCTCCTCCAGCGACAACACCCGGTTGGTGGCGTGGAAGTCGGTGATGCGGCGACGCCCGATCTGCAGCGCCGAAGAGGCGTCGATCATGGTGTGCATGTCGGCCCGGCCGGTATCGATGGCGGCGGCGACAGTGAAGGTCTTGAACACCGAGCCCATTTCATAGGTGGCGTTGGTGGCCAGGTTGCGCGAGTTGGAAGCGGGCCAACTGGCCATGCCCAGCACTTCGCCGGTCTGGACGTCGGTGATGATGCCGACCGCGCCCTTGGCCTCGGTCTTCTCGGCGGCGGCGGCCAGTTCATTCTCCAGCACGCCCTGGATGCGCAGGTCGATGGAGGTCTGGAAGGGCTGTCCGTCGGCGCCGGCTGCACGGATCTGGCCGTCGAACGCCTTTTCGACGCCCGAGCGACCGGCCTCGCCGCCCTCTTCGACGCTGCCGATGATGTGGCGGGCGGACTCGCCCAGCGGATAGACGCGCACGTCCTCCGGCTCGAAGGTCAGGCCGCCCAGGGCCAGATCGTGCACGGCCTTGCGCTCGGCCGGGGTCAGACGGGCCAGGGCCAGGACGCGGCGATCGCCGCTGACCGCAGCGCGCAGGCGCGAGACCCGGGCGCGCGGAACCGCCGCCTTGATCTGGGCCACGACAGCGTCGGGATCCCAGACCTGCGCCGGGTCGATGTAGAGGCCGTAGTGGATGATGTTGGTGGCCAGAAGCGCGCCGTTGCGGTCGACGATGTCCGCGCGCGACATGGCGTTGGGATGGGCCGAAACGCCCGTGCGCGGCGCCGGTCCCATCAGGGCCGCGCGGGCGGCGCCCAGGGCCAGACAGACAAAGACGGCGGCGAAGACCCAGCGGATCAGCAGGATGCGGACGCGGGTGTCTTCCTCCGGGCGGGCCTCGGTGCGGGCACGACCGAAGGCGTGCTCGATCCACCACAGACCCTCGCCCAGCCAGCGCCACGACGAGGCCAGACGGCGAAGGCCGCCGACGCCGGGCGTCGGGCGATTCCAGCCGGAATGATGCGGATCGTGCGCGCTCATCGGGCCGGACCCTCGACCGCAGCGGCGGCTTCCGGCGCAGGCTCGGCTGGCGGGGGAGCGACGACCACGCGCGGCTCAGGCGGAGGCGCGATGGCCGGAAGGCCCTGCTCCGTCACCATGCGATGCACGTCGACAGGCCCCAGCCCCGCCTCGCGCGACAGGGCCTCCAGACGGGCCGGCTGCTCAAGCCGCGCCACCTCGGCCCGCAGCAGGCGGACGCGCTGGCCGTTGGCCCTGATCTGGCGTTCCTTGTCGGCGATGCTAGCGCTCTGGCGCGCTGCGTCAGCCTTGGCGATGTAGACGGAGAAGATCATCACCCCGACCAGGGCGACGCCGATGATCTCGACCCAGCGGATGCCGCGGACCTTCCAGTTGAACAGGCGATGGACGACGGCGATGGCGGTCATGCGGCGACCTTTCCGCCGATCGGGCCCCACGGCGCCGCATCGGTGCGCACAGCGGCGCGCAGCCGCGCCGAGCGGGCGCGGGGGTTGGCGGCCAGTTCCGCCTCGGCCGCCTCGCGCGCGCCCTTGAACGACAGGGTGAAACTGGGCTTGCGGGCGTCGATGACCACCGGGGCGTGACGCGAGCCGCCGGGCGTCGCGCCCGTCCGCTCGGTCAGGAAGGCCTTGACGATGCGGTCTTCCAGCGAATGGAAGGTGACCACGACCAGACGCCCGCCGGGAGCCAGCGCCGCCTCAGCCGCCTCCAGCCCGGCGCGAAGCTGGCCCAGCTCGTCGTTGACCGCGATGCGCAGCGCCTGAAATACGCGGGTGGCGGGATGGATGGCGGCGCCGCGACGACCGCCCAGAGCCTTTTCGACCACGGCGGCGAGGTCCAGCGTGCGCTCGAACGGCCGCTCGTCACGGCGGCGCAGAATGGCGGTGGCGACGCGGCCCGACTGACGCTCGTCGCCATACTGTTTGAAGATGTGGGCCATCGGCCCGTGATCCCAGGTGTTGACGATGTCGGCGGCGGTCTGGCCCTCATCGCCCATGCGCATGTCCAGAGGCCCGTCGCGCATGAAGGAAAAGCCGCGCTCGGCCTGATCCAGCTGCATGGACGAGACGCCGATGTCGAACACCACGCCGTCCAGGCGGGGCTCGCCGGTTTCGGCAAAGGCTTCGGCCAGGCCGGAGAAGGGGGTGCGGATCAGGCGGAACTTGCCGGGATGATCGTTGGCGACCGCGTCGGCGTGCGGCTGGACCGTCGGATCGCGGTCCAGACCGATGACGGTCGCGCCGGTGGCCAGAATGGCGCGGGTGTAGCCGCCGGCGCCGAAGGTGGCGTCGATGACGACGTCGCCCGGCCGGGGCGAGAGCGCCTCCAGCACTTCATTCAGCAGAACGGGAGCGTGGGGCGAAGTCATGCGCCCTCCCCGTTCGATGACGTCTGGCCGTTCATGACACGGCTGGCCAGGGCGCGGCTGTTGGCGCGGCGCTCGTTCCAGCGGGCGCGGTCCCAGATGCGGAAGCGGGCGCCCATGCCGGTGATGACCACGTCGTCGCCCAGACCCGCGTCCTGGCACAGGCTTTCCGGCAGGGTGATGCGGCCGCCGCCGTCGTAGGACAGGGGGCGCTGGGCGGCGTAGAAGCTTTCTTCGAGAGCGTCGCGCTCGGCCGAGCCGAACGGCAGGGCTTCGATGCGGGCGACATATTCGGCCATCAGCTTGTCGCCGCCCGCCTCAAGGCAGTCCGCCCCGATGGCGAGGAAGCAGAAGACGCCGTGCTCGGCGCCGTTGTCGGCGGTGCGGAACTCCTGCGGGATCAGCAGGCGCCGCTTCCCATCCAACTGTTTCTCATAGGTTCCGAGAAACACGTCCGCCCCCAACTCGAACCCTTCGGCTCGCCCCTCTGATCCTGTTGACGCCCGTTCAGGCGCACACCCACCACTCGCTCAAGACGGTGGGATAGCATGGGATGAAATGGGCCTCAATGGGATTAGTTGACGAGAATTAACCTGATTCAGAACAGCGAAAGCTCAACGAATGGAACATACAAGGAACATTGAAAGTATAGACAGGCTGTGGACTGTTCTGGGCGGTAACGGTGATGTCAGGGTTAATACGCAGGCGGTCTGGCGGCGGTGCGGTCACTCTCCTCCCCATTTCATGGGGAGGTGGCGCGCCGCGAATACGCGGCGTGACGGAGGGGGCGGCGCTGATGTCCACCGCCTGAATCGCCAATCCCTTTGATTCCGCGCCGCCCCCTCCACCACTCGCGCTAAGTTGCGCGAGCGGTCCCCCTCCCCATTCGCAACGCGAACGGGGAGGATATGCGCTCAAGCAGCGAGCCGCCGTGCGGCGAGCGTTAGCGCCGAAAAAATGTCAGACGGTCTGTAAGCCGGGTTCTGTTCCGCTCCGAAGAACGGCGACGATCATTCATCTGGACCGCCCATTGCTGAGCGGTTCTCGCGACCTACCCGGACGCCTCGGGCGGTGAGCCCTGCGGCCGAAGCCGCGCGACGTCCCTATTCGGTCTTGCTCCAGGCGGGGCTTGCCATGCCGTAGACGTTGCCGCCGACGCGGTGGGCTCTTACCCCACCCTTTCACCCTTACCGGTCCCGCAGGTCCGGAGGTTTGCTTTCTGTGGCGCTATCCCTCGGGTCGCCCCGGGCGGAAGTTATCCGCCGCCTTTTCACCGTGGAGCCCGGACTTTCCTCGACAGGAGCAAGCTCCCGCCGCGACCGCCCGACCGTCTGACGGCGCGGTTAGTGCGCCCTGTCGCCACCAAGGTCAACGGTGACGTGCTTTCTCCCTCCCCCGAAGTGGAGAGGGAGAAGATGGCCGCTTGATTCATGTTACAGTATAACATACTGACACCGTCATCCGATCACGTCAGGGAAAGACATGCGCACCAGAACCATTCTCCTCGCCGCCGCCGGCCTGAGCGCCATCAGCAGCGCCGCTGTCGCCCTGCCTGACGATGCGCCGCAATCCAGGCCGGTGACACAGTTGGACGAGATCGTCGTCACCGCCGATCCCCTGGGCCGGTCAGGACGGGATGTGATTTCGAACGTCGCCATTCTGAGAGGCGACGAACTGGCCCATCGACGTCAGGCGACGCTGGGCGAGACGCTGAACGGGCTGCCGGGCGTCAGTTCCGACACCTTCGGCGGCGGGGCCAGCCGACCGGTGATCCGCGGCCAGACGGCGCCGCGCGTGAAGGTGCTGACCGACGGCGCCGCCATTCTGGACGCCTCGGAAGTCTCGCCCGACCACGCGGTTTCGGGCGAACCCCTACTGCTGGAAGGCGTCGAAATCCTGCGCGGGCCCAGCGCCCTGATGTATGGCGGCGGCGCCATAGGCGGTGCGGTCAATCTGCTGGACCACAAGGTGCCGTCCCGCCTGCCCGTCGACGGCTATGAAGGCGTGGCCGAGCTGCGCCTGGGGACCGCCGACGATGAACGCAGCGCTGTTCTGGGCGTGACGGGCGGCGTCGGACCGTTCGCCATCCGGATCGAGGCCTCGGGCCGCCGCTCCAACGACTATGACGTGCCCTTCTACACGCCGAGCCATGGGGACCACGCCGTCGAAGATCCCGATCACGATCATGAGGAAGAAGGATTCGACCGCCTGGCCGGGTCATTCAACGACACCCGCACCCTGACGCTGGGCGGTTCGTGGATCGGTTCACGCGGCTATCTCGGCGCAGCCTTCACCGAGCAGCGCAGCGAATACGGCCTGCCCGGGCACAGCCACGAATATGAAAGCTGCCACCCGCACGGCACCAGCCTGCACTGCGGCGGTCACGACCATGGCGACGACGACCATGATCACGATCATGGCGGCGATCACGAAGCGGCGCCGACAGTCGAACTGGTCAGCCGGCGCGTAGATGTGCGCGGCGAAATCAATGACCCGTTCGCAGGCGTCGAGCGCATCCGTTTCCGTGGCGGCTTCACCGACTATCGCCACGACGAGATCGACGACGGCGAGGTGGCGACGACCTTCACCAATGAAGGCCACGACGCCCGGGTCGAGGTGCAGCATGCGCCGATCGGCGGCCTGCGCGGCGTGATCGGCGCCCAGACGTCGCGCAGCGACTTCGCCGCCATCGGTGTCGAGGCCTTCCTGCCGCCAAGCCGCATCGACAATCACGCGCTGTTCGTGCTGGAGGAATACCAGCTGGGCGACTGGCGCTTTGAAGGGGCGCTGCGCCAGGAATGGCAGGACGCCTCGGCCCAGGGCCGCGCGTCACGCAGCCATGATCCTCTGTCGATCTCGGCGGGGGCCAGTTGGACCTTCATGCCCGGCTATGTGCTTTCGGCCACCGCCGCGCGGTCGCAACGCGCGCCGACCGCGCAGGAACTGTACGCCCGCGGCGTCCACCTGGCGACCAACACCTATGAGATCGGCTCGGTCGATCTGGACGTCGAGACGGCCAACTCGCTGGAGCTGACGTTGCGCAAGACGGCGGGCGACCTGACGTTTTCGGCCAGCGCCTACCGCTACGCCTATGACGGCTACATCTACGCCGACACGCTGGACCAGTTCGAAGACTTCCGCCTGATCCGCTACAGCCAGTCCGATGCGCGCTTCACCGGCGTCGAGGCCGATGTGACCTGGAAGGTGCGGCCCGATCTGTCGCTCAGCGTCTTCGGCGACAAGGTGAAGGCCGAACTGACGGGCGATGGCGGGAACCTGCCGCGCATCCCGGCGGCGCGGCTGGGCGCCCGGGCGGACATCTGGCGCGGCCCGGTTTCGGCCAATCTGGAGTACGTTCGCGTCTTCAATCAGGACCGCATCGCCGATTTCGAGGAAGAGACGCCCGGCTATGACATGGTCAACGCCACCCTGGCCTATGACGTCGCTGTGGCCGGAACCGACAGCCAGGTCTTCCTGCGCGGGACCAATCTGCTGGACGAGGTGGCGCTGAACCACGCCTCCTTCATCGGTCATTTGGCGCCGCTGCGGGGACGCAATCTGGTGGTCGGGGTCCGCACGAGGTTTTGACAGTCAGGCGGCCGGAGCGTTCAGCGAACCTTCGGCCGCCCTCTTCTCAGGACGGCAGGACGCCGGTCGGGCTTTCCGCCGTCGCCAGTTGCAGCACGCCCATCAGGGTGGCGCGGGTTTCGCCGTCGGCGATCCCGTCCACTTGTGACGGCCGCCAGTGACGCTGGAAGGCCTCGATCGTCAGACGAGTCTCGTCGTCATAGTCGCCGCCGGGCTTCAGACCGTAGCCGAGGCGGTGCAGGCCGGCGCGCAGGACGATGACGCCCAGGCCTTCGTCGCCAACCCTTAACGGCACCCCCAGGGCGGCGATGCGTTCCGGCGCAGGCTCGAACCACAGCCCGTGGCCGGCGGCGGCCAGGGACTTCCACGGAAACAGCTCGCCGGGGTCCTGCTTGCGCTCGGGGGCCAGGTCGGAGTGGCCGATGATGCGGTTGTCGGGAATGGTCCAGCGCGTGCGGATGTCGGCGATCAGGCTGATGACCGCCGCGATCTGGGCGTCCAGGAAGGCGCGGTAGCCGAACTCATGGCCCGGATTGACGATCTCGATGCCGATGGAGGCGGCGTTGCAGTCGGTCTCGCCCAGCCAGACGCCGCGACCAGCGTGCCAGGCGCGGCGCTCCTCGGGCACAAGGCGCAGGACGGCGCCGTCCTCGTCCACGACATAATGGGCCGAGACCTTGGCCTCGGGGTCGCACAAGCGCGCCACGGCAGCGTCGGCGCTCTGCATGCCGGTGTAGTGGAGGACGAGCATGTCCGGCGGGCTGCGCCGGGCGTCGAAATTCGGGGAAGGGACGTCGCGGACGATCAACATGATCTCCTCTGAACGCCTCTAGCGGCCCGTCCGCTCCCAGCCGTAGGCGACCCAGGCGCCGTCGACCTTGCGAGCTTCGATCACGTCGTCATCGCCCGCTTGCGTCTGACGAGCGGCGCGGCGGCCGCGCGCGCGCATGGCCAGGCCGACGAAGAAGACGACCACGGCGGCGAACAGGGCGATGACAGCGACGGCGGCGGCGGCGAACACCGCCAGAACGGCGCCGACGGCCATGGCCGCGATGGTCGCGATCAAACTGCCCAGCCAGAGCACGGGCGCCAGCAGTCCGTTGGCGGGACGGCGGGGCTGCGGGCCGAAGCTGAGACGGTCGGAGGGGTTCATCAGATCACCTTGTGCGGACGCTGGAGACAACGCCCTGAACGCAATGTCGGTCCATCAACATGAACCGTCAATGAAAAGCCGCGTGAGACGCATCGCCTCAGTAAGGCTGGTCGGCCAGAACGGTTGCACCCGAGGCCCGCGCACGGTCCGCTTCGAGACGGCGCACCACGGCCTCGGCCTGCGGGTCGTTCATGACGCCGCCGACGCCGATCAGGACGCGGGCCGCCTCGCTGGACACGCCGAAGGCGCTGGCCAGCGCCTCGAACGGCGATTCCGGCTGGGGATAGCGTTTGAAGCGGACGGAGTCGCCAACCGGGATGTTGGCCAGGGCGCGGGCCTTGGCCACCGCCTCGGTCAGACCGCCCAGTTCATCGACCAGACCCAGTTCGCGGGCCTGGGCGCCGGTCCAGACGCGGCCCTTGGCGATCTCGCGCACGCGGTCGGGCGGCAGGCGGCGCCCGGTCGAGACGCGGGTGATGAACTCGTCATAGGTGCGGTCGATCTGCGCGGCGAAGGCGGCGCGCTGTTCGGCGGTGAAGGGTTCGGACGGGGAGAAGGCGCTGGCGTAATCGCCGCCGACCGACAGGCCGCGCATGTCGACGCCGAACCGCCCCAGCGCGTCGGCCAGAACGAACTTGCCGCCGAACACGCCGATGGAGCCGGTCAGGGTCGAGGGCTGGGCCACGATCCAGCTGGCCTCGGAACTGACCCAATAGCCGCCCGAGGCCGCATAGGCGCCCATGGAAACGACCACCGGCTTGCCCGCCGCCTTGGCAGCCCGGACGGCGGCCAGGATCTGTTCGGACGCATCCGGCGAGCCGCCGGGCGAAGAGACGCGGAAGACGATGGCCTTGACGCTGTCGTCCTTGATGGCGTCGTAGATGGCCTCGGCGATGTCGTCCGAGCTCATCTGCGAGCCCTGACCGAAGCCGCCGCCGCCCGAACCCGTCATGATGGCGCCCTCGCCGCCGACGATGGCGATGGCCGACTTGCCGGAGCCGTCGCGCGAGCCCTGCGTCGCGGCATAGTCAGAAAACTCGACAATCTGCGACTTGTCGCCTGCAATGCGTTTGATCTCGGCCTCGGCCTCCTCGACCTGACCGACATGGTCGATCAACCGGGCTTGAAGCGCCTGGGCCGAGGAATAGGGACCGGCTTCAATGGTGGCGCGCAGGGCCTGGGGCGCCAGTTTGCGGTCCTCGGCGGCGTTGGCGATGGCGGTGACGTAGATCGACGTCATCCAGGCCGTCATGGCCTCGCGGTGGGCCGGGGTGAAGTCGCTTTCCGTGTATTCGTTGACGGCGTTCTTGTACTCGTAGCGCTGCTCGAACTGGGGCTGGACGCCGTAACGCTCAAAGGCGCGGCCCAGGAAGACGGAGTCGGCCGAGAAGCCCGCCAGCTGGAAGGCCGAGGTGTTCTGCATCCACAGTTTATCGGCCGAGGCGCCGACCATATAGCTGCTGACCGCCGTGCCGACGGGCATGAACCCCTGGCTGTGGGCGATCACCGTCTTGCCCTTGGCGCGGAAGCGGTGGACGGCCTGACGGATTTCGTCGGCGGCGGCGGGGGTTATGCCCGCCTCGGGCAGGCGGATCAGCAGGCCCTTGACCTTGGCGTCATCGCCCGCCTGAGCCAGGGTGTCGACGATCTGCAGCGTCGACAGGCCGGAGCCGCCGAAGGCCGCGAAAGGATTGGGCGAGGTCTGATCCGTGACGCCGCCGCGCAGGTCCAGCTCGATCACCGTATTCGAGGGCGTCGCCGGCTTGGACGAGGCGGAACCGATGAGCGCCGCAATCAGGATGAAGGGAATCACGACGAAGAACAGGACAAGACCGGCGAAGACGCCGCCCATGGTCAGGAAAAATTGCTTCATGGCGGGGTCGGAAACCTTGGACTTCGGGCCGAAATCGACCTTTTGCGGACAATAGGGCGGATGACGCCGGGGTCAAATGAAGCTCGCGTAACACGCGATATTACGTCCCGCGCCGCACACGCGAGCGCTGCATCGCAGCAAAACGATTGTCGCCGTCGCGCGCTATCCCTATATTGAGGATAGCGAGCGGGGGCCTTTCGCCCCGCGTATACAGGACCGCACTCCCCATGCTGGTCACCCTGATGAAGGCCAAACTGCACCGCGCGACGGTGACGCAGGCCGACCTGGACTATGAAGGCTCCATCGCCATCGACGGCGATCTGCTGGATGCTGCGGGCATCTTCCCGCACGAACAGGTCGATGTGCTGAACATCACCAACGGCGCGCGCTTCACCACCTATGCGATCGAGGCCCCGCGCGGCTCAAAGGTCATCGGCGTCAACGGCGCCGCCGCCCGCCTGGTGCAAAAGAACGACAAGGTGATCATCGTCACCTACGGCCAGATGCCCGAAGAAGAAGCGAGGCAATGGTCGCCCCGCGTGGTCCTGCTGGACGACAGCAATGAGATCAAGCACGCGGCCTAGGTCGCCTCTCCTCCCCATGAAATGGGGAGGTGGATCGGCGGCGCAGCCGACGAGACGGAGGGGCTGGCGGCGGAGCGCTCGGACGCAGCCCCTCCACCGCTTCGCGGTCCCCCTCCCCGCTATGCGGGGAGGAAAACAGCAGCACCTTTACCGGTTCAGATCGTACACGCCCGTGATGTCGATGCGGACGGTCAGTTGACCGGCGGCGACGGGCGTTGGGCCTGCAGCGTCCATGGCCTGGGCGCGCATGGCGTACATCGGCATCGGCGGTTGGGGCGCATAGCCGCCGCCTTCCGACAGGGATCGGATGCCGCCCAGGGGCGTGCCCAGAGCCTCGGCGTAGAGGGCCGCCTTGGCCTGCAAGTTGCGGACGGCCAGCTGGCGCGCCTGATTCTCCGCCGCCGAAGGATCCTTCAGGCCGAAGCTGATGCCGTCGATCTGGTTGACGCCCGCGGTGACCACAGCGTCAGCCGTCGAGCCGACCTTGGTCAGGTCGTTGATGATGACCGTCACCTGATTGTTGGCCTGATAACCGCGCAGGCGGGGCGGTTCGTTCTGCACATAGTCATATTGCGCCGACAGGTTCAGGCCCGAGGTGCGGACGTCGCGCTCGGCAATGCCGGCGCGGCGCAAGGCGGCCATGACCTGGTTCATGCGCGTGGCGTTCTGCTGCATGGCCTCGGCGGCGGTGGCGGCTTCTGTGACGACGCCGAAGTTGATGGTCGCCATGTCAGGCGCGGTCCTGACCTCGCCATAGGCCGACAGGTTCAGCGAGGGACGTTCGGTCACGGCCTGAATGGTCAAAGGTGCGCCTCCGTTGGGCTGTGATTGAGCCAGGGCGGCCGTCGAGGCCATCATGGTGGACGCCATCAAGGCGCCGCCCAAAACCAGGGCGCGGGAAAATCGAGTCATTGCAGTCTCCGTAAGCGAGGACGATCCATCGGCGTCGATCGTGTCGATCAACCGTGACCGCACAGTGACGCCGAAAGGCTGAACATGGCGCCCGCATGATGGACAGACGCCGTTCATGTAGATGAATTCGCCGACAGGCCGAGAGTTGCAAGCCCGCCCTCGCCTGCATGCCCGCCTGCACCCTTGGCGCGGCCTCGCCCGCCTGCTACCCGACGCGTTCGGCGGGCGTGTAGCTCAATGGTTAGAGCCGACCGCTCATAACGGTCTGGTTGGGGGTTCGAGTCCCTCCACGCCTACCGAAAGCCCCGCCGGGCGCCCATTTGCGCCCTCCCGCCCGGAGTTTTCGCCATGTCCTACGTCGCCCGCGACCGCCCCGCCGACAAGGCCGAACGCTATGCCGAGGTCGAGGCCGAAATACTGGCTGTGCTGGACGGAGAGCCGAACCGGACGGCGCGGATGGCGACGGTCGCCTCCATGCTGGCCGACGCCTTTCCGGTGTTTTTCTGGACCGGCTTCTATGTGGTGGACGAGGCCAAGGGCGACGAACTGGTGGTCGGTCCCTATCAGGGCACGCTGGGCTGTCTGAGGATCGCCTTCGGGCGCGGCGTCTGCGGGACGGCGGCGGCCACGCGCGAGACCCAGGTGGTCGAGGACGTCCACGCCTTCGCCGGCCACATCGCCTGCGACCCCCGCTCGGCCAGTGAGATCGTCGTGCCTGTGCTGGACACCGAGGGCCGGTTGATCGCGGTGCTGGATGTGGACGCCGCCGAGGTCGGCGCCTTTGACGCCGTAGACGCACGCGCCCTGGAGCGGCTGATGGCGCGAGTCTTTGCGGAGGGGGCCGCGACGTGAGCAGCATCGCCGACCGGCTGGCCGGAATTCAGACCCGCATCGCCGAGGCCGCCGCGCGATCGGGGCGCGCGCCAGACGCAGTGAAGCTGGTGCTGGTGACCAAGACGGTCGAGGCCGAACGGGTGCGCGAGGCGATCCGCGCCGGTCAGGTCGATCTGGGCGAGAACAAGGTGCAGGAGGGTCGGGCCAAGGCCGCAGAACTGGCCGATGCAGCGGTGCGCTGGAGCATGATCGGCCATCTGCAGACCAATAAGGCCAAGGAGGTCCTGACCTTCGCCGACGAAATCCAGTCGCTGGATCGGCTGTCTCTGGCCGTGGCGCTGGAAAAGGAACTGCAGAAGCAGGGCCGCAGCATGGATGTGCTGGTGCAGGTCAACACCTCGGGCGAGGCCAGCAAGTTCGGCCTGACGCCGCAAGCGACGGCGGGCTTTCTGAAGGAGTTGAAGGCGTTCGACAGCTTGAGGCCCCGGGGGTTCATGACGCTGGCGGCCTTCACCCCCGATGCCGATGTGGTGCGCGCCTGTTTCCAGCGGCTGCGCGAGGTGCGCGACCGGGCGGTGCAGGACGCGCCGGGCGGCGCGCAGATGCAGGCCCTGTCGATGGGGATGTCGGGCGATTTCGAACTGGCCATCGAGGAGGGCGCAACCATAGTGCGGGTCGGCTCGGCGGTGTTCGGCGCCCGGCCCACCAGCGACGCCCACTACTGGCCGGGCGTCGCCGGAACCCACGCGCCCAAGCCTTGAGTGAACCGATGAACCGACCCGCTCGCAGCGTCCTGTATCTGCCCGCCTCCAACGCCCGCGCCATCGAGAAGGCGCGGGGTCTGGCCTGCGACGTGGCCGTACTGGACCTGGAGGACGCGGTCGCGCCCGAGGCCAAGGCCGACGCCCGCACCGCCGCCGTGGCGGCTGTCCGAGCAGGCGGTTTCGGCCCGCGTCTGGGGGTGCGAATTAATGCTCTGGACACGGAATGGGGCGAGGCGGACCTGAAGGCCCTGCACGGCACGAGCGTCGATCTGGTCGTCGCGCCCAAGGTCGAGGATGAGGCGGGGGTCCGCGCTCTGCTGGAGCGCCTGCCCGACGGCGCCGCCCTGTGGGCCATGATCGAGACGCCGCGCGCGCTGCTGAACCTTCAGGCCATCGCCAGCGCGGGCGGGGCGCTGGAAGGGCTGATGCTGGGCGTCAACGACCTGGCCATGACGCTGGGCACGGGCGCATCCCCGGACCGCGAGCCGCTGAAGCCCTGGCTGGCCCTGACGGTGGCGATCGCGCGGGCCCATGGCCTTACGGCCATCGACGGGGTGTTCAATCGCTTTACCGACACCGCCGGCTTCGAGGCGGAATGCGCCCAAGGGCGGCTTTACGGCTTTGACGGCAAGAGCCTGATCCATCCGTCGCAGATTGCAGGGGCCAACGCCGCCTTCGGCCCGTCGGAGGCCGAGGTCGCCCACGCCCGCGCGGTCGTCGTCGCCTTCGCCGCGCCCGAAGCGGTCGGCAAGGGCGCCATCCAGATCGACGGCCAGATGGTCGAGCGGCTGCATCTGGCCCAGGCCGAGCGGGTGCTGGCGCAACACGCCGCCGGGAACTGACGGGGCCGTCTCGACCACAGGTTCGCAGCGGCCTATCTAGGGGGTAGTTCAACGCAACGGACGCGCCCTGACATGGGCCGCGCCGCAGGAAAGGCGTCTATCCGCATGGCCCACGCCGTCATCGCCGCCACCGGCCTGTTCACCCCGGAACAGTCGATCTCCAATGAGGAGCTGGTCGCGGCCTACAATGCCTACGCCGAACAGTTCAACACCGACCATGCCGCCCAGATCGCCGAGGGCGACATCGCCGCCCTGACCCCGTCGTCCGTGGAGTTCATCGAAAAGGCGTCGGGCATCAAGTCGCGCTTCGTGCTGGACAAGGCAGGCGTCCTCGACCCCGCCCGCATGACGCCGAACATCCCTGAGCGCGGCAATGACGACCTGTCGATCATGGCCGAAATGGCGGTCAAGGCGGCCGAGCAGGCCATCGCCGCCTGGGGCAAGCCGGTCAGCGAGATCGGCGCCGTGCTGTGCGCCGCCTCCAACATGCCCCGCCCCTACCCGGCGCTGGCCATCGAAGTGCAGCAGGCGCTGGGCATCGAGGGCTTCGCCTTCGACATGAATGTGGCGTGCAGTTCAGCCACCTTCGGCATCAAGACGGCGGCGGACTTCATCGGCGGCGGGTCGGTCAAGGCGGTGCTGATGGTCAACCCGGAGGTCTGTTCCGCGCACCTGAATTTCCGCGACCGCGACAGCCATTTCATCTTCGGCGACGTCTGCACGGCGGTGATCGTCGAGTCGTCGGACACCGCGGGTGCGGGCGGCTGGGACGTGTTGGGCTCGCGGCTGAAGACCACCTTCTCCAACAACATCCGCAACAATTTCGGCTTCCTGAACAACGCCGCACCGGAAGGCATCGGCCAGCCCGACAAGCTGTTCGTCCAGCAGGGCCGCAAGGTCTTCAAGGACGTGGTGCCGATGGTGTCGGAGATGATCGTCGACCACGCCGCCGAACTGGGCGTCGATCCGACCACCTTGAAACGGATGTGGCTGCACCAGGCCAACATCAACATGAACCAGTTCATCGGCCGCAAGGTGCTGGGCCGCGAGCCCGAGCCGCATGAGAACGTCATCATCCTGGACGACTACGCCAACACCTCATCCGCCGGTTCGATCATCGCCTTCCATCTGCACCAGGACGGCTTTACGCCGGGCGAGACCGGCCTGATCTGCAGCTTCGGCGCCGGTTATTCGGCCGGCACGGTGTTCGTCAGGAAGCGCGCCTGACAGCCTTCTCCTCCCCGTTCGCGTTGCGAGTGGGGAGGTGGATCGACCGCGACCAGCGGGCGAGCAGGAGGAGGCGGCGCAAACTTCAGCTGCCTGAATCGCCAACCCCTTTGATCCCGCGCCGCCCCCTCCACCATTCCGGCTGAATCGCCGGAACGGTCCCCCTCCCCATCGCGAAGCGACGGGGAGGACAGGGCTCAGTCGGCGGCGGAACCGGGCGGATGCGCCGCCTTCCACTCCATGGCCCGGCGCACCCGGCTCTCGACCGAGGGGTGATCGTAGAACAGGAACTCCTCGACCGCCGAAGGTGACGGCGCCCGGTATTCCGCGGTCTTGATCAGGGCCTTGGCCAGGCCGTCGGGCTCATTGGCCTGCTCCAGAGAGAAACGGTCCGCGTCGGCCTCGATCGTGCGGGTCATGGTGGCCATCACCGGCGTCAGCAACAGGCCGATCACCGCCGCGACCGCCGCCAGCACGGGCAGCCCCGCCGGGTCGGACACCTCGCCCACACGCCCCGCACCCAGCCAGCGCCGGGCCAGGGGGAACAGACGGTCGATGGCGAAGAAGACAATCCCGGCCAGCAAGATCAGGATGCCGGCCATCCACAGCGAATGCATGTGGACGTAGTGGCCCATCTCATGACCGACAACGCCGCGCACCTCGGCGATGTCCGCGCCCTTGGCGAACATGACATCGCTCATCGCCACCCGCGCTGAGCCGAACAGGCCCGAGACATTGGCGGTGTAGCGGTCCGACTGTCTGGAGCCGTCGTAGATGTAGATCTTGTCGTCCGGCGTGCCGGTCTTGTGCGCCAGTTCGACCACGGCGTCGCGCACCGCCCCGTTCGGCGCCGGGGTGTAGGTGTTGAACAGGGGCTCGATCACCAGCGGCGAGACCAGCAGCATGACGATGACCACCACGGCGCTGAGCCCCGCGCCCCAGACCCACCACCAGCGGCGCGCGTGACGGATCAGGAAATACAGCCCAACCAGCAGCACCGCGCCGATCACCACCGAGATCAGCCCCGACAACGCCGCCTCACCCAGCCATCCGGCCAGAGGCTGGCTGGTCAGCCCATACTGTTTTTCCCTCCACCAGCTCTCATAGATGGACCACGGCAGGGTCAGCAGACTGCTGAGCGTCAGATAGACCAGACCGACGAGGAGCGAGACCAGCTTGGGCCGGCGACGCCGCCGCTCCAGCTTGTCGCGGATGGCGCTGAGCACGCCCAGGCGGATGATGATCCACGACACCAGCAGGGAGACGACCGCCCCCCACAGCAGCAGCCAGTGGCCGCCCTGGGTGTAGGACACCGCCCGCGCGGTCTCCTCCGGTGAAAGCGTGGCCAGAAGCCGGGCCGTTTCAGCGGCTGCGTCGATGCTCATAATGGCGATCTCCCCGTTCGCGCCGGAGAGTGAACCCCGTTTCGGCGGCCTGTCAGCTTAAATCGTCGTCACGAAAGACCTCGCTTTCGTTGCGGTTGATTCTGATATTCATTCGCAGTAATGCCGCCTCCTTGCATTTGAACGGGGCGAACATGACGCGCACACTCCTCCTCTCCACCAGCCTGATGGCGCTGGGTCTGGCCGCCGGCCCGGCTCTGGCTCAATCGACGCCCGCACAGGCGTCCTTCATCCAGACGGCGGCGATGGAGGAGCCGACGCAGTTGTCGCCCATCACCGTGCTGTCGACCCGGACCGAGACCCGCGCCGACGAGGCGCCCGCCACCATCACCGTCATCACCGCCGCCCAGATCGAGGCGGAACTGGCCACCGACATCAAGGACCTGGTCCGGTTCGAGCCGGGCGTCAGCGTCGTCAGCCAGCCCGCCCGGTTCGGCGCAGCCCTGGGCACGACGGGCCGTTCGGGCAATGAGGGCTTCACCATTCGCGGCATGGGCGGCGACCGTGTGCTGACGATCGTGGACGGGGTTCGGGTGCCCGACGGCTTCACCTTCGGCGCGCAAAGCGTCGGACGCGGCGGCTATGCGGATCTCGATCTGATGCGGTCGGTCGAAATCCTGCGCGGCCCGGCCTCGGCGCTGTACGGTTCGGACGGCGTCGCCGGGGCCGTCGCCTTCACCACCAAGGACCCGACAGACCTGCTGCGCGAGGGCGAGACCTTCGCCGCGCAAGGCCGGGTCGGCTACAACTCCGCCGATGACGGCCTGACCACCTCGGCGGTCGTCGCGGGCCGCAGCGGCGCCTTCTCGGGCCTGCTGGCCTGGACGGGCCGCGACAGCCAGGAAACCGAGACGCACGGCTCGGTCGGCGGCGTCGGTTCGCTGCGCACCCAGGCCAATCCGATGGAGAACACCTCGGACGCCTTCCTGGCCAAGGGGGTCTGGGATTTCGCCCCGGGCCAGAGCCTGCGCGCCACCTATGACTATTTCGAAGGCGGCATGACCGCAGACGTGCTGAGCGGACGCACCGCCACCGTGGTGCAACTGCTGGCCGACGACACCACCACCCGCGAAGGCTGGAGCCTGGGATGGCGCGGCGAGGACGTGTTCGGTCTGGATCGCGGCCAGGTCACCGTCTACGGCCAGAACGCCGAGACCCGCCAGTTCACCTATGAAGACCGCAATCCCGCCGTGGACCGGACCCGCGACAACACCTTCGACAATGAGGTGTTCGGCGTCTCGGCGGACGCATCGAAAACCATCGGCGCGCACCGCATCACCTTCGGCGGCGACTGGTCCGAGACGACCCAGCAGGGCGTACGCAGCGGCACCGTGCCGCCGATGGGCGAGACCTTCCCCACCAGCGCCTTCCCCAAGACCGACTTCACCCTGGGCGGCGTCTTCATCCAGGACGAGATCAGCCTGCTGGATGGGGCCTTGCGCATCATCCCCGCCGTGCGCTGGGACCGCTATGAGCTGAACACCGCCAATGATCCGCTGTATCCGGGGGCGACCGCAGACCAGTCCGACGACCATGTCTCGCCCAAGCTGGGCGTGGTGTGGTGGACGACCGACACCTTCGGCCTGTTCGCCAACTGGGGCGAGGGCTTCAAGGCGCCGACGCCCAGCCAGGTGAACAACTACTTCTCCAACCTCGCTTTCGGCTACACATCGGCGCCCAACCCGGACCTGAAACCGGAGACCAGCCAGAGCATCGAGTTCGGCGCCCGCATCCGCAACATCGAACTGGGCGGCGCGCGCCTGTCAGGTCAGGCCGTGGTCTTCAAGTCGGACTATGAGGACTTCATCAGCCAGCAGGTCGTCTCGGGCGCCGGCACGGCGGTGGACCCGGCCATCTATCAGTGGATCAACTTCACCGATGTGGAGATTTCCGGCTTCGAGCTGCGCGCCGACGCCTGGTGGAGCAACGGGATCAGCGCCCGCTTCGCCTATGCCTACGCCGAGGGCGAGACGACCAGCGGCGGCGTCACCGAACAGCTGCCGACCATCGATCCGGTCAAGGTCGTGTTCGGTCTGGGCTATGATGAACCCGCAGGCCGGTTCGGCGGTCAGGCCATCGTAACCTGGTCCGCCGGCAAGGACGCCTCCGACACCGACGGTCTGGGCTGCTACAACGTCAATCCCGCCCTGGGCTGCGCGATCGGCGACGACTTCGCCCTGCTGGACCTGACCGCCTACTGGAACCTGAACGAGCGGGTCACGGCGCGCGCGGGCGTGTTCAACGTCCTGGACGAGAAATACAGCTGGTGGAGCGATGTGCGCGGGGTGTCGGCTTCATCGCCGGTGCTGGACGCCTTCACCCAGCCGGGCCGGAACTTCGGCGTCTCCCTGGCCTTGCGCTACTGACCCCTGACAGCAAGAATGAGAATGAATAGCACCAAGGACTCGCCCATGATCCGCGCCTCCATGATCGCCGCCGCCCTTCTGGTCGCCCAGCCGGCTCTGGCCCAGACCTCCGCAACCGCGCCGGCAGGAGCGACGCAGCCTGCCTCTCGCTTCGAGCAGGACCGCCAGTCGATCCTGGCCCAGGCCGGGCAGTACCGCGTCCGTTTTGACATGCGCGAGAACGTCAGCTTCCGCGAAGGCTACACCCCGCTGGACGAGCACCAGTCGGCGGGAAACGAGATCGTGCGCGTCGTCTATGACGAAGGCGACCGCATCAGTCTGCAGCACATCCTGGTGATGAGCGACGACAACGGAAACCACTTCGTCATCAAGCACTGGCGCCAGGACTGGACCTATGAGCCGCAGACGGTGCTGACCTACGCCGGGCCGAACCACTGGGTGGTCACGCCGGTGTCAGCCGAGGACCGGCGCGGCGCCTGGTCCCAGACGGTGTGGCAGACGGATGATTCGCCTCGCTACGGCGGGGTCGGTCGCTGGACCGAGGACAACGGCCTGCGCCAGTGGACCAGCAATCCGACCTGGCGTCCGCTGGCCCGCCGCGATGCGGTGCGGAACCCTGTCTATGACCGCTATCTGGGATCGAACCGCCACGCCCTGACGCCTGCGGGCTGGGTGCACATCCAGGACAACGTCAAGATGGCCTCCGACGGCGCGGGCGGCGCTGTTCAGGCCGTGGTGCAGGAAGACGTCATCAACACCTATCGCCACGTCGACAACTACGACCCGGCGCCGGGCGACGCCTATTGGGCCGCGACCAAGGACTACTGGGCCGCCGTGCGCGGCGTCTGGGCCGAGCGCGCCGAAACCACGGGCGGCGTCTGGCTGCAGGAGGAAGCCAATCGCGGGGCCCTGACGGGCAAGCCGCTGATGGACTGGGCCGATGAAATTCAGGCCGGAACCCTGACGACCGAGGCGGCCGTCGCCCAGGCGCGGACTCTGATCACCGAAGCTACCGCCGCGCCGATCGTTCAAGCCGCGCGAACCGGCCAGCCGTAACTGCGCACCCGCCGATCAGCGGCGCACTGATCTCGACGCCGAAGACGATCAGGTCTTCGGCGTCGTCACACCACGAACCTGTCGCGGTCCTGCGGTGACGGGATCATGCAGGTGTCGGAACGGCCAATGATTCGATAGCGATTGCTCGCGAGCAGATCATAAACTGGGTTCCGCACCACACGCGGCGCCCATCTGAGCAGCGCCAGAAGACGTGTGGCCGGCAGGGCGTCGAGAACCATCAGAGCCGCATCCGACTTGAACCAGACCCGATCATTCAGGATCACAGCGTTGGTCTGGGGCGCGTCAGGGTCGATGCCGAACCGCGCCGCCAACGCCCGGCCCGTCTCGCTCTGAATGATCACGAAACGAAAGCGGCGAGCGACATCCCGCGCGAGGACGAACCGCACCCAGCGCGAACAGAAGACGCAGACGCCGTCGAACAGGATCAATCCTTCAGGCAGCCCCTCAGCAGGGCGTGGCGACCAGCGGCTCATAACGCCCGTTCCTTCATCGCCAAGCACCGTGCGGCGCGAACCGCACAGGTGCAAGGCGACAAATCGCGCCGCTGAACCTCTTACTGACGCGCGGCGTCAGTGCGTGCGCGGACTTGGCCGAACTCCGACGTCGGCTTCCAGCCGGGCCAGTCGTTGCTATTGGCCAGGTCCAGGCCGAGGCGATACAGCAGGGTCAGGTTCTCGACCGCCGAAGTGAAGTCCAGATCGGCCGACCATTCGTCGCTGGGCTTGTGATAGTCGGCGCCGAACTTGGCCTGCCAGGCGGCAAGGCCCGCCTCGCGTCCGCCCTCGACCCAGTCGACGCCATGCCACGGCATCAGGGCCGGGACGCCGGCGCGGGCGAAGGGGAAGTGGTCCGAGCGGTAGTAGAAGCCCTGCTCGGGCTGGCCGTCGTCGGAGACATAACGCCCCTGCGCCGCCGCCAGCACTTCCAGCCGGTCCTCAAGGTCGTTCTGGCCCTTGCCGAAGATGGCCACGTCGCGGGTCGAGCCGGATAGGGGCAGCATGTCGATGTTGAGGTCGGCCACCGTGGTCTCCAGCGGATAGACCGGGTGGGCGGTGTAGCCATAAGCGCCCAGCAGGCCCATCTCCTCAGCCGCCATATGGGCGAAGACGATGGTGCGTTTCGGACGTGGGGCCTGGCTGAGCTGGCGGGCCATCTCGACCACGCCGACGGTGCCCGAGGCGTTGTCCCAGGCGCCGTTGTAGATGACGTCGCCTGTGCGGCCCGGGTGCTGTTCGGCGCCGCCGACATGGTCCCAGTGGGCCGAATAGACGATGGTCTCATTGGGACGCTCGGTCCCCTCGATCTTGGCCAGAAGATTGTGGGTGGTCAGGGTGTCGATCGTCTCCTCGGCGTCGACGGACAGGGTGACGCCGGTCAGCGCCACGGCCTTGAACTGACCGCTCGGGATTGTGGCGCCCAGCGCCATCAGATCCACGCCCGCCGCCTGGGCCAGGGCCTGGGCGGTCGTCAGATTGATCGCGCCCGAAAACTCCGTATCCGCAGCGCCGGGTGTCAGGGTGCGTCGGCGCTCATTGCCCTGGCCCATGCGGTTCCAGTTGGCGTCATCGGCAGCCACAGGGATCACAGTGATGACGCCGACCGCACCGCGTCGCACGGCTTCATCGGCCTTGTAGGCGCCGGACTGATAGGCAGTGGCGTATTCACCGTTGAACAGGTCGCCGTCGGGCTCGCCCGGAAAGACGATGACCACCTTGCCGCGCACGTCCAGGTCGCCGTAGTCGTCCCACTGGCGTTCAGGAGCGGAGATGCCGTAACCGGCGAAAACCAGACCCGCACCCTGCACCGACGCGCGGCCGTCGTTGGTCGCAGCGCGCAGCAGGATGTCGGCCCCGGCGTTCAGGACATGGCTCTGGCCGTCAGGGCCGGTCCAGGAGGCGGTGGCCGGACGCGCGGGCGTGAAGCGTTTCAGAACGACCGGCTGCAGCCACTGGCCGTCCGGGCCGCCGGGTTGAAGGCCCATGGCCTCATACTGGGCCTGAAGCCAGGCCAGGGTCATGCGCTCGCCTTCCGTGCCGGGATAGCGGCCCTGGAAGCTGTCATCGCTGATGGTGCGGATGTCGCTGCTGATGCGATCGGCGGAGAAGTTCTGGGCCGATGCGGCGCCGGCGGCGAACAGGATTGCGACAGCGGCGACGCCGCCCATCATCGTGCGAAACATTCAGGTCGGCTCCATCCCCATTTGATGGCCCGCACCTTAGGGCGGCCCGCAAGGACCGCCCGTTAAGTTTTCGTCATGAAGCCGGAAGGGGCCCTCCCCTATTCACGCACCGCGTCGCTGGCGGCGCGGACGGGGCCGAACTCAGATCCGTCTTTCCAGGTCGGCCAGTCACGGCTGTTGGCCAGGGCCTCGCCGACCGAGAACAGGATGTCGAGATCCTCGATCTGGCCGCTGAGATCCCAGTCGGCGGACCATTCGTCGGCGGCCTGGTGATAGCGGGTGCGACCGTATTCGGCGCGGGCCGCCGTCCGTTCAGCGATCGGCTCGTCGCGGAAGTCGCCCGCGCCGCCAGCGTAGACCATCGGCACGCCGCGCTTGGCCAAGGGGAAGTGGTCAGAACGGAAATAACCGCCCGCCGCCGGGTTGGCGTCCGGTTGGATGGTGCGGCCCTGAGCCTCGACCGCCGCCTGCATCCGCTCGTCCAGATCAGACTGGCCGTAGCCGGTGATGCCCATTTTCTCGACCCGGCCATAGACGCCCATGGAATCGATGTTGAAGCCCGCCACCGTCTTCTCCAGCGGATAGACCGGGTTGGCCGCATAGAATTCCGAACCCAGCAGGCCGCTTTCCTCGGCGGTGAAGCTGATCATGACGATGCTGCGTTCGGGGCGCGGCGCGGCGCCGAAGGCGCGGGCCATCTCGATCAGACCCGATGTGCCGGTGGCGTTGTCGACGGCGCCGTTGAAGATGGCGTCGCCGTCCGCATCCGGTTCGCCAACGCCGATGTGGTCCCAGTGGCCGGTGTAGAGGATGGTCTCATCCGGATGGGTGGTCCCCTCCAGACGCGCCAGGACGTTATGGGTCGTCACCTGGGTCGAGGCCACGTCGAACATGCCGCTGAAGCTGGCGCCTTCCAGCGTCACGGGGCGGAAGTCGCGGCTGCGCGCAGCGACCTTCAACGCCTCGAAGTCCTGACCGGCGCGGCGGAACAGGTCGACGGCCACGTCGCGCTGGATCCAGGCCTCCATCTGCACGCGCTCGGCGGCGGCGTTCTGGCGCACGATGTCGAACTGGGGCCCGGACCAGCTGTTGGCCACGGTCTGCCAGCCGTAGGAGGCGGGCGCTGTCTCGTGAACGATGATGACGCCCGCAGCGCCCTGACGCGCCGCCTCTTCGTATTTGTAGGTCCAGCGGCCGTAATAGGTCATGGCGCGGCCGCCGAAGGTGTTGAGCTCGGGCTCTTCGAAGTCGGCGTCATTGACCAGGACCACGAGAATCTTGCCGCGCACATCGACGTCCTTGAAGTCGTCCCAGTTGCGCTCGGGCGCGTCGATGCCATAGCCGACGAAGACCAGCGGCGTGTTCATCAGCATGACGTGGTCGGTTGGCAGACGGGTGGAGAAGACCGCCTCCTGCCCCTGGTTCAAGGGGATGACCGCGTCGCCGACCTTGAGCTGGGCCCGGAAGTTGGAGGCGGTGAAGCGGTTCAGGGTCACATCCTGGGTCCAGGAGCCGTTCGCCCCGCCTGGCTGGAAGCCCGCAGCCGCGTATTGCTCGCTGAGATAGGCGATGACCATGTCCTCGGCCGGGGTGGCGATGCCGCGTCCCTGAAAGCTGTCGTCCGACAGGACGCGCACATGTTCCGACAGGCGGGCGGCGTCGAAGGTCGGAGCCGTCTGCGCCAATGCAGGCGCGGACATCATCAGGGCGGCGGCGAGCGCGGCGGCGGACACGGACAGACGCATGGAGACAACCTTCAACAGCCTTTGGAACGACGGGACCGTAGGATGCCGATCGCGCCCTGTCGATTCATCCGTCCCCGTATTGCGCACACGAAAAACCCGCCGGAGCAGGCTCCGGCGGGCTGATCGTTTCAGATTGGAGAGCGGGCTTAGTGGCCCACGCCCTTCCAGATCTGGCGGTAGCTCATGTAGGTGACGCCTGCGAACAGGAAGAGGAAGATCATCACGCCGACGCCGGCCTGCTTGCGCTGGACCTGCTTGGGCTCGGAGGCCCAGGCCAGGAAGGCGGAGACGTCCTTGGCGTACTGATCGACCGTCTGGGCCGAACCGTCGTCATAGGTCACCTGGCCGTCGCTGAGCGGCGGAGGCATGGCGATGAAGCCGCCCTCGGGCACATGGCCCTGCCCCGTCCAGAACGGCGTCATGTCGCCCGGCATATAGGGATTGTAGTGCTGACCGTCGCGGATCTGCAGACCCGCCGGCGCATCGGCGTAGCCGGTCAGCAGGGAATAGATGTAGTCCGCGCCGCCGTGACGGGCCTTGGTGATCACCGACAGGTCGGGCGGCACGGCGCCGCCGTTGCCTGCGGCTGCAGCCGTGGCGTTCGGATAGGGGTGCGGGAAGCGGTCGGCGGCGATGCCGTCGCGCATGATGGCTTCGCCCGTCTCGCTGTCGATGTCGGCGACCTGGATCTCGGCCGCCAGCGCCTTCACGAAACGGTTGGACGCGGGGTTGGCCTGATGCGCGTCATAGAAGGGACCGCCGGGCTCGGCCAGGGAGCGGAAGTGCAGCATGTCCATGCCGTGGCAGGAGGCGCAGACCTCGCGGTAGACCTTGTAGCCGCGCTGCAGCTGGCCCTGATCGAAGGAGCCGAACGGCCCGTCGAAGGTGTAGCCGCCCGAACGCGGGTGCTTGGCGCCGCCCGCCGCCATGGCCGGAGAGGCCATAGCCAGACCGACAGCAGCGGCGATCAGGACCAGGGTCTTCTTCATGGTTCTCGTCTTGGTGATCATGATCGTGCTCAAGCCTTCTCTTCCGCCGGCAGGACCGGGTCGGAGATGGTGGCCGGGATCGGCAACGGCTTCTCTCTCAGCCCGACCAACGGCATGATGCCCAGGAAGAAGGCGAAGTAGTAGAACGTCAGGATCCGCGTCAGCCACAGGTAGGAGTTCAGGTCGCCATCCCCGAGAGTGAAGGTCTTGAACGAGCCGAACACCGGCGCGTCAGGCAACTGACCACCGCACCAGCCCAGAAGCAGACCCACGATCACGAAGATGATGAAGAAGGTCCGCATCGTCGGGCGGTAGCGCATGGAGCGCACCTTGGACGTGTCCAGCCAGGGCAGGACGAACAGCACGCCGATCGCCGCGAACATGGCCACCACGCCGCCAAACTTGTCGGGGATGGCGCGCAGGATGGCGTAGAAGGGCAGCATGTACCACTCGGGCACGATGTGCGCCGGCGTCACCAGCGGGTTGGCCGGGATGTAGTTGTCGGCGTGACCCAGGGCGTTCGGCATGAAGAAGACGAACAGGGCGAACAGCATCAGGAAGAGGATGATCGCAAAGCCGTCCTTGACCGTGAAGTACGGGTGGAAGGGCAGCATGTCCTTCTTGGCGCGGTCCTTCGGGATCAGGATGCCGACCGGGTTGTTCTGACCGGCGGCGTGCAGGGCCCACAGGTGCAGGACGACGCAGCCCGCGATCACGAACGGCAGCAGATAGTGCAGCGAGAAGAAGCGGTTCAGCGTGGCGTTGTCGATGGCCGGGCCGCCGCGCAGCCAGATCAGGATCGGCTCGCCGATGACGGGAATGGCCCCGATCAGATTGGTGATGACCTCGGCGCCCCAGAAGGACATCTGACCCCAGGGCAGAACGTAGCCCAGGAAGGCGGTGGCGATCATCAGGAAGAAGATCACGCAGCCGACGATCCAGATCATCTCGCGCGGGGCTTTATAGGAGCCGTAATAGAGGCCGCGAAGCATGTGGATGTAGACCGCGATGAAGAACATCGAGGCCCCGTTGGCGTGGGTGTAGCGGATCAGGTCGCCGCCGTTGACGTCGCGCATGATGCGCTCGACCGAGGCGAAGGCCAGTTCGGTGTTCGGCACATAGTGCATGGCCAGGAAGATGCCGGTCGCGATCTGCACGACCAGGCACAGGGCCAGAATGCCGCCGAAGGTCCACCAGTAGTTCAGATTACGGGGGGTCGGCAGATTGGCGTAGTCCATGCCGAAACGGATGATCGGCAGGCGCGTGTCCATCCAGCGCTCAAAGCCGGACTTGGGGACGTAGGTGGATTCGTGATCGCTCATGGTTTTCGTATCCGTCCTCAGCCGATCTTCACGCGCGTGTCGGACACATAGTCATAGGTCGGCACGACAAGGTTCAGCGGCGCCGGGCCTTTACGGATGCGGCCCGAGGCGTCGTAATGCGAGCCGTGGCAGGGGCAGAACCAGCCGCCGAAGTCGCCTGCGCCGAACGTCGGCACGCAGCCCAGGTGGGTGCACGAACCGATGACGACGAGGTATTTCTCGTGGCCGGGCTTGGTGCGCTCGGCGTCCGTCTGGGGTTCCTTCAGGTCGCTGGCGTGGTCATCGGCGATGACGCGCTGCAGCTCGGCCGGGGTGCGGTAACGCACGAACACCGGCTTGCCCTGCCATTTGATGACGACCTGCTGGCCTTCCTGAACCTTGGTCAGGTCGAACTCGATGGTCGACAGCGCCAGGGTGTCGGCGGCCGGGTTCATCGAATTGATCAACGGCCAGACCACCATGGCGGTGGCGCCCACAGCGGCGGCACCGGCTGCGATGTGGATGAAGTCCCGACGGGTGGCGTCGCCGCCTGCTTCGTTTTCAGTCACGACCGGTTCGGCCACGTCTCACTCCTCATGCGCCGCGTCTGGCCTGTAGAAACAGGGCTTGGGTGCGGCATGAACGCTTTAGCGAATATCCGAAAGGCTGACCCGGTCCAGCTTTGCGGCTCATCGACGCAAGCTGCTGACACAACTTGCGAAACAGTCGCAATTAAGACCGCGACAAGCCCCCGGCCTACGCGTAAGAGGGCCTTAGAATGCGTCTCGCCCTTTTTCAACCGGCCATTCCGCAGAACGTCGGCGCCAGCATCCGTCTGAGCGCCTGTTTCGGCGTCGAATTGCATGTGATCGAGCCGACCGGCTTTCGTTTCGACGACCGGGCGATGAAGCGCGCCGCGCTGGATTACGGGCCTCTGAGCCATATGACCCGCCATGCCGACTGGGCCGCCTTCCAGGCGAATCGCCCGGCGGGACGGCTGGTGCTGTTCACGACGAAGGGGGCGACGCCCCTGTCGGATTTCGTATTTGAGCCGGAAGACACCCTGCTGTTCGGCAGCGAAAGCACCGGCGCGCCGGACTTCGTCCATGCGGCGGCGGACGCGCGCGTGGTGATTCCCCTTCAGCCGGAAGCGCGGTCGCTGAACCTGTCGGTGTCGGCCGGGATCGCCCTGTGGGAAGGTCTGCGCCAGACCCGTTTCAGCGACCAGACCTAGAAGACCGCGCTGACGTCAATGGCGCGGCGCCGACCCGCCGTCGCGTGCAGCACTGCCGCGGCCATCAGCCCGTCGATGAGTCCGACCCCAACAGTCGCAAAGGCCGGCCCTGTGCTCGCGCCCCCCAGAAGCCAGGTGGCGGCGACGCCGAGAATCAGTCCGATAGCAGCGCCCCCGACCACCAGAACCTTGACCGCATGCCTGCTCCAGGATTCAGCGGCCTGAAGCAGCGCACGCGCGAGAATGAGAGCCGCGACCCAGAAGATCGCGCCAACCACCATGATGAAGCCGAACAGGCCCACCACCAGCCCCATGGCCACGCCGCCGGACAGACCGGCGAAAAAACCGGGAACCGACTGCCACGTCGAAGGCTGGTTCAGGGCCTGCATCACCGCCCACAGGGGCATGAAAGCCAGATAGCCGACGCTGGCGGACACCAGAGCGCCGCGCCAGGGACGCTGGTAAACACGCACAGGCGTGGACATCAGGCGGGATCGCCCTCGTCCGGCAGCACAGCCAGACTGGGCCGGACGCTGCGTTTGCTGGCGGCGACAGCTTCCACCTGTCGCATGACCCGCAGCAGGTTCTCGCCCGCCAGCTTGCGGATGTCCGCCTCGGTCCAGCCGCGCGCCATCAGGGCGGCGAGGATGCGGGGATAGGCGTCGACGCCATCCACATCGTCAGGCAGGGCGCCGACGCCATCGAAGTCGCCGCCCAGGCCGACATGGTCGATCCCGGCCACATCGCGAACGTGCTGGATATGGGCGATGACGTCGTCAAGCGTCGCCCTGGGCCGCGGATGGGCTTCGGCCCAGGCGGCAAGCCGCGGATCCGGAGTCTCTGCACCCGGATCAACGCCCAAGCGGTCGGCCTCGACGGCAAGCTCCTGATTCCAGCGGGTTTGAGCGGCGCTGACAAAGCCGGGCACGAAGGTGACCATGACGATGCCGCCGTCCTCGGCCATGTCACGCAGCACGGCGTCGGGCACATTGCGGGAATGGTTGGTCACCGCCCGCGCCGAGGAGTGGGAGAAGATCACCGGCGCATCCGACACCCGCATGGCGTCGACCATGGTCTCTTCCGAGACGTGGCTGAGGTCGACCATCATGCCCAGACGGTTCATCTCGCGCACCACCTCTTCACCGAAGGGGGACAGGCCGCCCCATTTCGGCGCATCTGTCGCACTGTCGGCCCAGGTCGTCGTCTTCGAATGAGTCAGGGTCATGTAACGCGCGCCGCTGTCGTGGAATTCGCGCAGCAGGCCGAGCGAATCGTCGATCGAATAGCCCCCCTCCATGCCGATCAGGCTGGCGATCCGGCCTGCGCGGTGGATGCGCTCGATGTCGTCGGCGGTGGTGGCGATCTCGAACACATCGGGATGGGCGCCGACCATTCGCTTGACCATGTCGATCTGTTCGAAGGTGGCCTTGGCCGCCTCGACCGGGGTCAGGCTGGCGGGCACATAGACGGACCAGAACTGTCCGCCGACCCCTCCCGCACGCAGACGCGGGATGTCGGTGTGAAGCCGGGTCGAGGCGCCGAGATTGGTGTTCAGATCAACGCCGTAGGGATCGCTGGCGTAGCCCTGACGCAAAGCCCAGGGCAGATCATTGTGGCCGTCGATCAGGGGCGTGGTCCGCAGGATTTCGCGCACCCTCGCCTCGCCTTGCACGTCCTGCGCCTGTGCGGAGCCGGTGATCGCCAACAGAGCGGCGGTGGACATCAAAAGCGTGCGGATCATCAGACGTCTCCTCATAGGATGAGGCGACAGTGGCAGATGAGAAGACGGCGTCAACGATCCTGCGGCAAAGCTGTTCAGGGGCTGCGGCGCCCCGTCATTGGCGCACGCCCTCGCAATGTGGTTCAAGCCCGCCATGAACGACGCCGCCCTTGATCCCCTGGCCACGCAAAAGGCCGAGACCCGCGCCTGGTTCGAAGCCCTGCGCGACCGCATCCACAGCGCCTTCGAAACGCTGGAGGACGAGGCCTCGCCCGATCTCTTCCCCGGCGAGGCGGGCCGCTTCGTGCGCACGCCCTGGGACCGCAGGGATGGCGGCGGCGGCGTCATGGGGATGATGAGCG
>Ga0233377_1000182_pt1 | contig 35306 bp, 25 predicted proteins | sample ElkDunMinimDraft_6_FD_191540 | JGI IMG/M metagenome (GOLD analysis project Ga0233377, IMG submission 191540) | Fecal eukaryotic communites from dung pellets of Tule Elk in California, USA - Elk Dung E36 | ecosystem: Host-associated > Mammals > Digestive system > Large intestine > Fecal | place...
GTACCTACAAAATCAACAACTTGCTGATTAACCACGAGATTTTGCTTATTTTCAATTACACGATCGAACCGCGTATCGCCAGTAAATTCCACATTCGAAATACCAATGGATTTAAGTAAATCAACCGTCAATTGATTTTGAGCAAAAAAGTAATCAAACTGCTTCAATGCATTTCTAAAAAAGCCGCCATACCACTTAAAAAAATGTTGCTTTGGTCGCAATGCAGTACTGATAGAATACAATTTGTATCCTTGAGTTTTTAGCGCATCAATGTGATTGATCCAAAATTCGTATTTCACGAAGAATGTAGCTTTTGGCTTGAAATGATTTACAAATCTCGTAGCATTCGCTTTGGTATCCACAGGAATGTACGAAACAAAATCAGCAGGATGTTGACGTTTATGAAAATGATTGAAACCAGAAGGTGAAAAGAATGTAACTAAAATAAAAGCTTCTGGATACTTCGCTCGCAGTAAATTCATTACTGGCAACCCTTGATCGAATTCGCCCAATGAGGCACAGTGAAACCAATAAACATCTTTACCTTTTGTATCCGGCAATGTCGTCCATACGTTTTTTCTGCCCTGTTTCCAATCCTTTGCTTTTGGAATAAAAGGTGCTACCAAGCCAAGAATAATGGAATAAATTCGGACACCAAAGGTGTAAATGAAACGCATTAATCGAAGTAAAAAGTCTTTGGTGCACGTTTATAAACTGGAATCAACCACCCAGCTTTAAATCCGTACATAATATCTAAACGCAAATCAGTGGGAACGGGCGTATCAGGTTGATCAAAGAAAACCGTTCTTCTATTTTTGGTAAATCCTTCTTGAATGTAGAATCCTGCGTAGAAATTTAAAAAGTTATTATCTGCCATAAACAAATAACCAATAAATTGGCTAATGTTAAATCCAGTTGTTAAACGGTCATAACCTTTTCTGTATTCCTTTTCAAGCAAAGGCACAACGTGATCATTTGATTCAATGCGAATGCGGTGATTTAAAAATCCAGCACCCAACTTCAAGAACAAGCCTGAATTTTTATTGTGGCCCAATTTATTGATAACCTTCCCTCCCTCTAAGTTCACATGAAATCCACGTGAAAAAGTTAGAATTGTTGCATCATCACCATTTTGATCTGTAATCATTCCGTAATCATCAACCAACTCTTTGAAAAGCTCGTAACGTGAAATATTTATTTGCTTTCCAAACAGAAAATTTCCCTCGATACCTAAGTACCAATTTCTATTAAACTTGTATCCACCTGCAATTCCTACATGGTTAAAATAGCCAAATCGCTCTTTTAAATCACCACCACTCCATGTGCCTCCATATTGCACGCCAAGTAAAGGAGTAGGAATTATGGAATCCATCATGTTTCGTTGCGCAACCAATGGCAAAGAAATACAAGCAAAGAATATAATTAGATACTGTTTCATCATTAGATAATAATACTCAAAAATACAATCTATTGTTCGAAATGTGAGTTTTTAACCTACTTTTTTCGCACAAATTGCTTTGGGAAAACTTCTTCTGGTTTCATTTTTCGAATATGGAGACGCCAAAAAGAGCGAATAAATCCACTTCCATAGCCATAAAATTGAAAGAAAACGGACACAAGCGAAAGCAAACCAACCTTTATACTTTTATTTTGAAATGTACTTAAACAAAAACAAGCAAAAAAGTATGCTAACAAAAGGTATATAAAAATGGGAATTCCGATAATGGCCATTAAAACGGCAAATACACTTCCCAAAAGAAACGCTGCTGGAAAGAAATACGTCAATTTAGCATATTCGGGGTACCAAAAATTTAAAATTGGTCGCGCGCTACCAAAATCGTGCACCTGATTTTTAAATTGTCTCCAACTAACTCTGCGTTTGTGAAATGCCTTTGCATTGGAAAATAATCTAGAATTAAATCCAGCTTTCCACAAGCGAATCGACATATCGATGTCTTCACCGATGTAAATTTTTCGAAATCCACCTGTTGAATCAAATGCAGCCTTTGATAAACCCATATTGAAGCTTCGCGGATGGAATTTTCCCAATTTTTCGGAACTCCCTCGAATTCCACCTGTTGTTAAAACAGATGTCATGGCGAAATTGATTGCTTTTTGTACGTCCGTAAATGAATCTGCGGCTGTATCCACTCCACCGAAGCAATCAACGAACTCACTTTTTAGATTAGCATCAACCTGTTGCAAATAATCTGCAGGCATAATGCAATCTGAATCCAAAATCAGAAAGTAATTTCCTTTTGCCAAACGCATTCCGTAGTTGCGTGAATCGCCGGGACCAGAATTTTCTTTGAAATAGTAGGAGATCTGCATTGAATCAGAAAAAGACTTCACTACATCCTCACATTTTATGTGCGAACCATCTTCTACAACCACCACTTCAAAATCTTTTTTTGTTTGCTGCGCTAAACTTTCTAACAATTCTTGAATTTCGTGTGGACGGTTAAAAACAGGGACAATAAATGAGTAAGTAATTGACTGACTTTGCATTTCTATTTCTTTAGATTCTCAAAGCTACTTTAAATTTGAGAAATGGCAAACGATAAAAAGACCTTCGAAAAAAACTTTTACATTTTTTCCTTCAAAATATTTTGCAAAACAGAAAAGATTCACTAGTTTTGCACCCTCAAACCATGGCGAGTTAGCTCAGTTGGTTAGAGCGCAGGATTCATAACCCTGAGGTCCCGAGTTCAACTCTCGGACTCGCTACTAGAAGGTCAATCGAAAGGTTGACCTTTTTTTATTTGCTTAATTTCTATTCTTCAAGAAGTTCTTACTTCAACTCCTCGCTCCGCTGGGTCTCCTGACCCTGCGACAAACCAAACACGCAGTTAATCACCACTATGTCATACCCAGCCTGTCGCAGTTTAGCGTGACAACATAAAGTCAACTACATAAAAGTCATTTAGCAATTAGTTATAAAGAGCTTAAAACCACATAGGAACATAGGATAATGACTAACCAAGGTGTTACACTTAACAGAGTGAAAAATGAGAAGAATTTGACTTCACCACACTATCATTCTGAGTCTGTTGAAGTGCAGTGTGCGTAGCAACTATTTAATTCATTAGGTCAAATAAACAATCAATCCTAAACAAAACCTAACTGCTTGGTTTTTTTTTATTTACATTATCTTTACAGCAAATTAATTAAAAACTTTATGAAAAAATTACTTACATTATTGGCTGTTACACTACTTCTAGTTGCGTGTAAAAAAGATGAGCAAATCGAGAAAAATTTGTGGAAAGGTGATGGAATTTGGAACATTACAAGTTACACATCAAGTGAAACTAGTACGCCAAGTTCTCAAAGTGATTTCACTTACACAGCAAACAACGCTGGTTCGATCACATTTAAAAAAGATGGAACTGGAATCTTTAAATATGTCGACGGTGGCGATGTAGAATTGGCATCTTTCAATTATTCTAACACCACAGAAACATTGACAATGATAATCGACAGTGAAGCAAGAATTTTCAATATGGATTGGAAGAAAAATAAAATGACATTAACTATAACAGAAAATTATTCATCTAATGGTACATCGTATGTTTACAAGGAAATAATTGACCTTTCTAAACAATAAATAAATCATTGTAGTGATCAAATGGGTTGGCATAAGTCAGCCCATTTTTTTTGATATATATTTGTTTCACCATATTGGCGAAGGAATAGTAAAATGGAATAAGGCTTGTACACGCTCTAATACTGTGCATATCGAAGTTCAGCTTGATAACATAAAGTCAAGCGTCATATAATCATCTTAACCACATAGGAACATAGGTAGAATAGTTTAATTAAGGCGTTACACATAACAAAGTGAAACAATAGAGGAATAAATAATAACCACGCTGGCACACTAGCCTGTCGAAATGCAGCGTTCATAGCCATAAAATCAATACGCCACACTTCGGCAGTGTGACAACAAATAGTTTATTAAATTGTCATCGATTCATAAAACAAAAAAAGGGTCATCATTGCTGACAACCCTTTCCCTGATATAAATTCTATTTCTTATTCCGCCATTGCGTATGATTCAACGCTTGGACAAGAACAAATCAAGTTACGATCTCCGTGTGCATTGTCAACACGACGAACAGGAACCCAATATTTCCAATCTTGCAAGTAATCTACTGGATAAGCAGCTTCTTGCGGAGAATAAGGATAATTCCAATTCAAGTTGATCATACAGTTTGCAGTGTGCGGTGCATTTTTCAACAAGTTGTTTTCTTTATCAGCCTGACCGTTTTCAATTGCGCGAATTTCTTCACGAATTTTGATCATTGCTGTAATGAAACGATCCATTTCACCTTTATCTTCAGATTCTGTAGGCTCAATCATCAATGTTCCAGCAACTGGGAAAGAAACCGTTGGTGCGTGGAAATTAAAGTCGATCAAACGTTTTGCAATATCAGCTACTTCAACATCAGAAGTTTTCTTGATTTCACGACAATCCAAGATTAACTCGTGAGCAACAGTACCGTTTTTACCTGTGTATAAAATTGGGTAATGCTCTTTCAGCGAAGCAGCGATGTAGTTCGCATTCAAAATTGCCGTTTCAGTTGCCTGACGCAATCCTGTTTGACCTAACATCTTGATATATCCGTAAGAAATCAACAAAATCAATGCTGATCCAAATGGTGCAGCAGAAACTCCGTGAATTGCTTGGTCACCTCCTGTTTCAACAACAGCGTTTGTAGGCAAGAAAGGAACTAAATGTGCCGCAACACCGATCGGTCCAACTCCTGGTCCACCTCCACCGTGAGGAATCGCAAATGTTTTGTGTAAGTTCAAGTGACAAACGTCTGCTCCAATGTTTCCTGGATTTGTTAATCCAACTTGCGCATTCATGTTTGCACCATCCATATAAACTTGTCCACCATTCTCGTGAATGATAGAAGTAATTTCTTTGATACCCTCTTCGTACACACCATGCGTAGATGGATATGTCACCATGATTCCAGCAAGAACATCTTTCAATTCTTCTGCTTTCGCTTTCAATTCAGCGATATCAATATTTCCATTTTCATCACATCCAGTAACTACAACCTCAAATCCAGCCATAACAGCAGATGCAGGGTTTGTACCGTGAGCAGATGAAGGAATAATAATTTTTGTACGGTTAAAATCACCTCTTGATTCGTGGTACGCTTTGATCACCATCAAACCAGCGTATTCTCCTTGAGCACCAGAATTTGGTTGCAAAGAAACACCAGCAAAACCTGTACAAGCACATAAATCAGCTTCCAACTCTTCGATCATTTCCAACATTCCTTCTACTTGGTCAGCAGGAGCAAATGGGTGTAAGTTCGCAAATTGAGGATTTGTTATTGGCATCAATTCAGAAGCTGCATTCAACTTCATTGTACATGATCCCAACGGAATCATTGAGTGAACCAAAGAAAGATCTTTGTTTTCCAAACGTTTCAAATAACGCATCATCAACGACTCAGAATGGAAAGAGTTAAACGTTGGGTGAGTTAAAATATCGTCTGTACGCAAGAAGTTTGAAGGAATAGAAAATTCATTTTCTTCTTCAATAATTGTTGCATTTTTACCAGTAATTTCAGCAAAAACAGCCAAAACTGTTGTTACATCTTCTACTGTATGTGTTTCACCAAATGAAATTGTTACTTCTGTTGCACTTGGGAAATTGAAGTTCATTTCATAACGCTCAGCAATCGCTTTTACTTTGGCAGCATCTGTGTTTTTAACCCAGATTGTATCGAAAAACGCTCCATCATTTACCTCTACGCCCATTGCTTTCAATCCGTTCGCAGCTTTCGTTGCCATGCTATGGATATTTTCTGCAATCGCTTTCAATCCTTTCGGTCCGTGGTAAACTGCGTACATCGAAGCCATTACAGCTAACAATGCTTGAGCAGTACAGATATTTGAAGTTGCTTTATCACGTTTGATGTGTTGCTCACGTGTTTGTAAAGCCATTCTCAACGCTTGATTTCCGTCAGCATCTTTAGAAACCCCAATGATACGACCAGGAATATTACGTTTGTATTCGTCTTTTGTAGTAAAGAAAGCCGCGTGCGGTCCACCAAATCCCATTGGAACACCAAAACGTTGTGATGTACCAAAAACTACATCAGCACCCATTTTACCTGGAGCTTCCAATAAAACCATTGCCATAATATCTGCAGCAACAGCAACACGAATATTATTTGCTTTAACGCGAGCGATAAATCCGTTAACGTCTGTGATTACACCATTTCTGTTTGGATATTGAACCATTGCTCCAAAGAAAGAAGCGTCTCCAGCAAAAGATGACATGTCACCTTCAACCAATTCAATTCCTAGGTTTTTAGCACGACCAGTTAATACGTCGATTGTTTGAGGAAAAAGATCGTTTGAAACGAAAAATTTATTGATTCCGTTCTTTACCTCATCACGCGAACGTGAATTGTAGAACATGATCATTGCTTCAGAAGCAGCAGTTGCCTCATCCAACAAAGATGCATTTGCTAATTCCAATCCTGTTAAATCCAACACCATTGTTTGGAAATTCAACAAAGCCTCTAAACGACCTTGAGAAATTTCAGCTTGGTAAGGAGTATAAGCAGTATACCATCCTGGATTCTCAAGAACATTTCTCAAAATCACAGAAGGAACAATCGTTTCATTGTACCCCAAACCGATAGAAGATTTGAATACTTTATTTTTACTTGCCAATTCGGAAATATGTTGCAAATATTCTTGCTCCGACATTGCTGTATCCACATCCAATTCACCATCCAAACGAATGTGAGAAGGAATTGTTTTGTCAATTAATTCAGCTACAGAAGCTGCACCAATTTTTTTTAACATAGCGGCCTTTTCTTGTTCGCTTGGTCCTATGTGTCTACGGGAAAATGTACTCATTTCAGACGATTGATTTTAATTTGTTTTCAGGGTGCAAATATAGCAATTTTATCGCACAAAATCAGCAGGCAAAAATTAGATTGTTAACCAAAAACATCAAGTTATTAACCGATTTAGGAACTTTCATTAATAGAGGATGAAATTCCTGTCAAATATGTGGTTGTTCATTATTTGGGCAGCACTTCCGCCCTCCGTTCCCGCTTTTTAAAAAAGAGCTCCACTCAGGTCGGGCTGCGAAACATTGATTCTGAAACAAACCAATTATAAGCAAACAACTGAAATTCGGCTATATTTAGAAGAAAATCATTTATTTTTGAGCTACTCCATAAACAAGATAACACATGCTTTTAGGTAAAATCGGTTGAATAATCCCATCCATCTTAGCAAGCAAATTGCGTTGTGCTTCCGAGCGACCAAAAGTTCCAAAGAATCCTCTCGTAGCATATTCATGTTTGGGGAATTTGGAAAATAATTGGGGAACATTCTTATATTGAACGTAATTCCAGCGATCACCCCAACTAACAAATTTTTTGCGCATAAATTGGTGAAACTTTGAAGCACATAGATTCTCAGCATACATCAATTTCCCGCCAGGTTTAAGCGCCTTATAACATTGATCAAGCAAAACCTGTTGCAAAGCATCTTGTCCTGAGTGACTAACACCTCCAATGATGGATTTCAAGACAATCACATCAAAATGATCTTCATACGGAATTTCTATTGCATTGATTGCTTGGTAGGCAATTTTTCCTCTTAAAGTGTACGTATCGTGCAATTTACGCGCTTCTTTCTCAGGGTTGGTTATGTCCGAGCAGATAACATGGTGACCCGCATTGGCTAACCATAAGGAACAACCACCTTTTCGGCCACCCAACTCCAAACAAGTCAACGGACCATCTAAATTGGATAAATGTTGGTTCCACAAAAACAGTGCATGTTTCCAATTTTCAACATCCCATTCGATAATATCTTTTGTCAAATTTTTAGTGAGAGTCATTGTTTGATAAATAAAAGGTGTTATATATTCAAAACTAGCATTTTTCATGTAACCAACTATATTATACATAGTTATTTAAATGGTTTCATTTAAGTGAAAATAGCATTTTCATTTGAAAGGGAATTGAATTCATGCCTCAATTCCCTTTTTTTTCTAAAAAAAAATGCCACTCTTTCGAATGGCACCTTATAATTAGTAAACTTTGTAAGTTTATAAATTCTGAAAGAAATCATTTCCTTTATCGTCCGTAATGATAAAAGCTGGGAAATTTTTAATCGTAATTTTACGCACAGCTTCCATTCCCATTTCAGGAAAATCAACCACTTCAACTGAAAGAATATTCTCCTTCGCCAAAATTGCTGCTGGTCCGCCGATAGATCCTAAATAGAAACCTCCATATTTACCACAGGCATCCGTTACCGCTTGTGAACGATTCCCTTTCGCTAACATAATCATAGAGCCACCCAATTTTTGGAATTCGTCTACATAGCTATCCATGCGTCCTGCAGTTGTAGGACCAAAAGATCCTGAAGGCATTCCGTCTGGTGTTTTTGCCGGTCCAGCGTAATAAATCGGGTGATTTTTAAAGTATTCTGGCATTTCACCACCATTATCTATTATTTCTTTGATCTTCGCATGCGCCATGTCACGAGCAACAATCAACGTTCCGTTTAATTTCAAACGCGTCTTAATCGGATATTTCGACAATTCTGCCAAAACTTCACTCATTGGACGATCCAAATCAATTTCCACTGGCGGTTGCAATTGAGGAGCAACTTCTGGCAATAATCTTCTTGGATTTTTTTCTAAATCTTCAACAAAAATTCCGTCTTTGGTAATCTTTGCTTTGATATTTCTGTCTGCCGAACAAGAAACTCCTAATCCTACCGGACAAGAAGCTGCGTGACGAGGCAAACGGATTACACGAACATCATGCGTAAAATATTTCCCACCGAATTGCGCACCAATTAAACTCTCTTGACAAATAGTTTGCACACGTTTTTCCCACTCTAAGTCACGGAAAGCTTGACCTCCCATATTACCTTCAGTTGGTAAATTATCGTAATATCCTGCAGATGCTTTCTTCACGGTAGCCAAAGTAGCTTCAGCAGATGTACCACCAATTACCAACGCTAAATGGTAAGGAGGACAAGCAGCAGTTCCTAAATCTTTGATTTTATCGCGAATAAATTTTTCCAAAGAAGCTTCATTTAAAAGCGACTTCGTTTGTTGGTACAAGAATGATTTATTAGCAGATCCTCCACCTTTAGCTAAGAATAAAAATTCATACGAACTTCCCTCTTTAGTGTACAAATCGATTTGAGCAGGTAAATTGTTACCTGAGTTTTTTTCTTCAAACATGTTCAACGGAACAATTTGAGAATATCTTAAGTTACGCTCTTGGTAAGTTTCAAAAATCCCTTTCGACAACGCTTCTGCATCGTTAAATCCAGTGTAAACATTTTCACCTTTTTTACCCATTACAATCGCAGTACCTGTATCTTGACAAGATGGCAATTGTCCTTCAGCAGCAATCGTTGCGTTTTGCAATAAATTGTATGCAACAAATCGGTCATTATCTGTCGCCTCTGGATCATCCAAAATGGCTCTTAATTTTTCTAAGTGAGAAGTTCTTAAGTAAAATGACACATCTTTTAATGCTTCTTTGGCAACTAATTCCAACCCTTCTGGCTGAATTGTCAAAATTTCTCTATCGCCAATTTTTTCAACTTTCACATAATCAGTTGTTACCAACTTATATTTCGTATCATCCTTGATAATCGGAAACGGATCTTGATATTTGAATTCCATAATTACTAAATTGTATGGCTCCAAATTTACCAATGAATCCTATTTTAAGACCATTAACAATTAAAAAAATTAGTTAAATTGCTTATTTAGATTAAAACTAAATAATTAACTCTGCCTATTTTAATTCTGACAATTAATTCCTACATTTATTAAAAATACAACTACCATGAGTTATAGAATTGAAAAAGATACAATGGGAGAAATACAAGTTCCCGCAGATAAATATTGGGGAGCGCAAACAGAACGCTCACGCAACAATTTCAAAATAGGTTCCGAAGCATCCATGCCATTTGAACTAATTGAAGGTTTTGCCTATTTGAAAAAAGCAGCTGCTTTTGCCAACCATGAACTTGGAGTTTTAACAATTGAAAAAAGGGATGCTATTGCGCAAGTTTGTAACGAAATTCTAGCAGGAAATTTGACTGATCAATTTCCACTTGTTATTTGGCAAACAGGCTCTGGAACGCAGTCAAACATGAACGTAAATGAAGTGATCGCAAATCGAGCACAAATTTTAGGAGGATTGGAAATTGGCGCAGAAATCTCCATTCTAAAAGCAAATGATGATGTCAATAAATCACAATCTTCTAATGATACATTTCCAACGGCAATGCACATCGCTGCTTACAAAATGGTTGTAGAAGTGACAATACCAGGAGTTGAGCAACTACAAAAAACCTTGGAAAAAAAATCGCAGGATTTTATGGAGGTCGTAAAAATCGGACGAACACATTTGATGGATGCCACTCCACTAACTTTAGGTCAAGAAATTTCGGGTTATGCCGCGCAACTAAAATATGGAATCAAGGCACTGAGAAACACCTTAGCTCATTTATCCGAAATCGCATTAGGAGGAACTGCAGTTGGAACAGGATTAAATACGCCAGAAAATTACGATGTCGTTGTTGCAAAATACATAGCCGATTTCACCGGGCAACCATTTAATACTGCAGAAAATAAATTTGAAGCGTTGGCTGCTCACGATGCAATCGTCGAGACGCATGGAGCGCTGAAACAATTGGCTGTATCGCTCAACAAAATTGCAAACGACATCCGCATGTTGGCTTCTGGACCAAGATCTGGTATTGGTGAAATCTTTATCCCGGAAAACGAACCTGGCTCTTCCATTATGCCTGGAAAGGTAAATCCAACTCAATGTGAAGCGCTGACAATGGTTGCAGCTCAAGTAATGGGAAATGATGTTGCAATCGCATTTGGAGGCGCTCAAGGTCACTATGAATTAAATGTTTTTAAACCAATGATGGCGGCCAATTTCTTGCAATCTGCACGTTTACTAGGCGATGCGTGTGTATCATTTGACGAACATTGTGCACAGGGAATTGAACCAAATTACCAACGAATTCAAGAATTAGTAGACAATTCTCTAATGCTTGTTACAGCTCTTAATACTAAGATTGGCTATTACAAATCGGCTGAAATTGCTCAAACAGCGCATAAAAACGGTACTTCCTTAAAAGAAGAAGCAGTTCGATTAGGTTATGTCACGCCAGAGGAATTTGATTTATGGGTAAAAGCAGAAGAAATGGTAGGGAAATTGAAAAAATAGCTTGATTTAAAAGTGGAAAGAAAAATAAATTTTGCAGTAGAGCGAATCCAATCAGTTGAATTTGTTTGCCAAAAAATTATCATATCGTATATCAAAACAAATAGTTACATTTGCTATATCACTCAACTGATGTTTAACTGTTCACCTTGAAATTGACTCCAAAAAGTTAATTCATATTTTTTAATACTGAAATTATTATTCACTAGGTTCTTTACTACTTATATTTGTTGCCATGTGCGGAATCGCTGGTTTTATTGACTTTAAAAACTCATCGTCTTTAACTGTAGTAGAAAAGATGACTGACACCTTGTATCATCGTGGTCCAGATGGTGCTGGATATGAATTTATTCAAGAAAATTCGTATCAAATTGGATTTGGACATCGCCGTTTGGCTATCATTGATTTAACAGAATTAGGAAAACAACCCATGTTTTTTGACAATTGTTGGATTACGTTCAATGGTGAAATCTACAATTACAAGGAAATAAAAAAAGAACTACTTGATTTAGGACATCAATTTGTTAGCGATTCAGACACCGAAGTTATTTTACATGCCTATAAACAATGGGGAATAAATTGCGTGCATCGCTTTATCGGGATGTTTGCTTTTGTGATCTATGATAAAATAAATGAAAAAATAATCTTGCTCCGTGATCGAACAGGAATAAAACCTTTAAATTATTACATCGATTCTGAAACAATTTTATTCGCATCAGAATTAAAAGCGTTTCACGAGCATCCATCTTTTAAGAAAGAATTAAATCTAGCAGCCGTTAGTGCATTTATGCAGTATGGAAACGTTCCTGGAGAACTTAGCATATTTAATAATTGTTTCAAGTTACTTCCTGGTCATTTCGCAGAGTTAAACTTATTCAGCAAGAAGTTTACAGTTAAACAATATTGGAATGTGTACGATTGTTACAATCAACCGAAATTGGATATCTCATTCGATGAAGCGAAAAACGAAACGGAAAAACTAATTCAATCAGCTGCAAATTATAGAATGGTAGCAGATGTACCGATTGGCGTTTTCTTAAGTGGCGGATATGACAGTACAACAACAACAGCGCTTCTTCAAAAAGAAAGTGCAAGCAAATTAAAAACATACACAATTGGTGTTCCAGATATTGGTTTAAACGAAGCTCCATATGCTGAGGATATAGCCAAACATTTGGGAACTGACCATACGACTTATACTTGTTCCGAAAAAGAGGTAATTGAGGTTATTAAAGATTTACCCTTTTATTACGATGAACCTTTTGCGGACAGTAGTGCCATTCCAACTCATTTAGTAAGTAAAATTGCGCGTCAAGACGTAACTGTAGCCTTAAGTGCTGATGGTGGTGATGAAGTTTTTGCGGGATACAATCGATATGATTACATGTTGCGATACGGTAAAAAAATGAATGCCATTCCAGGATTTGCCCGTAAATCGATTGCCGGATTAATGGATGTAATTCCATCAGAAAAAATTCCCGTAATGCGTGACAAATACAATTTTCATAACCGTTACGAGAAATTGAAAGGAATTCTAAAAAATCCATCATCCGAACAAATCATGCTGAGTTTAAGTCAACAGTTTACTGATAAACAACTGGATGATTTGATGTTGCAAAAACCGCAATTAATACAAACAGCATATTCAAGCACAGAACTAAAATCTTCTTTCTCAACGCCATTAAATTACATGATGGCCATTGACTATCAAACGTATTTGGTAGATGATATTTTGCAAAAAGTTGACCGTGCAACAATGTCAGTTAGTTTGGAAGGTCGAGAACCATTACTAGATCACCGCATAATTGAATATGCTGCTCAACTACCAGACATTTTTAAATACAACAAGGGAGAGAAAAAATACATCCTAAAACAGATTGCGCATAAATACATTCCTGAGAATTTGCTCAACCGACCAAAAATGGGATTTGCAATTCCAATTGCAGCTTGGCTTAACAATGATCTAAAACCTTATCTAGATGAATTTTTAGATGAAAAGCGTATAAAAGCACAAGGTATTTTCAATCCTGTTGCGGTGAGCAAGCTTAAAGCACAATTTTTTGGTGGTAAAAAAGAATACGATGTAAAGATTTGGTATTTATTGATGTTTCAAATGTGGTATGACAAATGGATGAAGTAAAATCAATCTTATTCATTTCCTATGATGGAATGACTGATCCACTCGGACAATCACAGGTTTTGCCTTATTTAAAAGGATTGTCGGCCGCAGGTTACAAGGTAAACTTGATAAGTTGTGAGAAAAAGGAGCGATTTAGTCAATTTCATACAACCATTCAAGTAATTTGTGACGAAGCAAATATCAATTGGCATCCAATTAATTACACAAAGAAACCACCTTTGTTTTCAACGATATGGGATATTAGACAAATCACTAAGAAGGCAAAGGAAATCTATGAAACCCAACCTTTTCAACTGGTACATTGCAGAAGTTATATCGCTGCACTGGTTGGATTTAAACTAAAAAACAAGTTCGGAATCAAACTTTTGTTTGATATGCGTGGGTTTTGGGCAGATGAACGTGTTGATGGAAATATATGGAATTTAAAAAATCCAATTTACCGTTTGATTTACAACTATTTCAAAAGAAAAGAGCGCCAATTTTTAGAGCATAGCGATCACATCATTTCATTGACCCAAAATGGTAAAAATGAACTTTTATCATGGGGACTTAAAAATGTGAGTGAGAATAAAATCACAGTAATTCCATGCTGTGTTGATCTAGAGCTCTTCAATAAAAGAAATCTAAATTCCGACATCATTCAACAGAAAAAAATAGAACTAAACTTTCAAGAATCCGATTACATTGTTGGTTACGTAGGATCGATCGGCACTTGGTATATGTTGCCAGAAATGTTGGATTATTTCAAAGCTGTAAAACGCAATAAGCCAACTGCAAAGTTTCTTTTTGTAACAGGCGAAGCACCGCATTTAATCCATAAGCACGCATTAGAAAAAAAGATTCAACTGAAAGATATCATTGTGACTTCATGTCAACACAAAGAAGTTCCATACTATATTTCATTATTCAATGAGTCAGTGTTCTTTATTCGTCCAAGCTACTCCAAAAAAGCATCCTCTCCTACTAAGCAAGGTGAAATAATGGCAATGGGAATTCCACTCGTATGTAACGCAGGTGTGGGAGATACTGATATCATTGTAGAAAGATACCAATCAGGAAGCATTGTTCGTTCGTTCACGACACAATCCTATCAAGAAATTGCACAGACCAAGATCCCATTTGATCAAGTAACCACTCAAAATGGAGCATTGGAATTTTTCTCGCTCAATGAAGGTGTTGAAAAATATAAAATGGTATATCTTTCCTTGTTAGATCAACCGTAGAAAACTGTCAGCGCCTAGTTGTCATCACTTCCATCTTCTTGATAAGATAGCTAAAAATGACATTTCCCTGTCACATCCTCCGACATTTTGTCACACAAAATCACGACAAAAATGCGCCAGATTGAAAATTTGACACAAATTCATTTAAATTTCCGAATGGCATAAAGATTGTCTATTGACTGTCAAATCAATTTTTGAAAATAATTTAAAATGGGAAAAATAATAGGTATCGATTTAGGGACAACCAACTCATGTGTAGCCGTAATGGAAGGAAATGAGCCAGTGGTTATCGCTAACTCAGAAGGAAAAAGAACTACACCATCGGTAGTAGGATTTGTTGAGGGAGGTGAGCGCAAAGTAGGTGATCCTGCAAAACGTCAAGCTATTACCAACCCAACAAAAACGATTTACTCAATCAAACGTTTTATGGGAAGCTCTTTTGATGATTCTTCATCAGAAGTTGGACGTGTACCGTACAAAGTAGTTAAAGGAGATAACAACACACCACGTGTTGAAATCGACGACAGAAAATATACAGCTCAAGAGATTTCTGCAATGATTCTTCAAAAAATGAAGAAAACTGCTGAAGATTATTTAGGGCAAGAAGTAACTGAAGCTGTAATTACAGTTCCTGCTTACTTTAACGATTCTCAACGTCAAGCAACGAAAGAAGCTGGAGAAATTGCTGGTTTAACTGTAAAAAGAATCATCAACGAACCAACAGCTGCAGCGTTAGCTTACGGAATGGATAAGAAAGGTGTTGACCAAAAAATCGCAGTATTTGACTTCGGTGGAGGTACACATGACGTTTCTATCTTAGAATTAGGTGATGGAGTTTTTGAAGTATTGGCAACTGACGGTGATACACACTTAGGAGGTGACGATGTGGATGAGGCAATCATTTCTTGGTTGGCTGACGAGTTTAAAAACGACGAAGGTGTAGATTTACGTCAAGACCCAATGGCTTTGCAACGTTTGAAAGAAGCTGCTGAAAAAGCTAAAATTGAGTTGTCTTCTACAACATCTTCAGAAATTAACTTGCCATACATCATGCCAGTTAATGGAATTCCAAAACACTTGGTACGTTCATTATCTCGTGCGAAATTTGAGCAATTAATCGCAACTATCGTTGAAAGAACAATCGCTCCTTGTCGTTCAGCTTTGAAAAACGCAGGTTTGTCAACAAGCGATATCGACGAAGTTATCTTAGTTGGTGGATCTACTCGTATCCCAATGATTCAAGATGCTGTTGAGCGTTTCTTCGGAAAAGCACCATCTAAAGGAGTTAACCCAGATGAGGTTGTTGCTTTAGGAGCTGCTATCCAAGGAGGTGTATTGACAGGTGAAGTTAAAGATGTATTGTTATTAGACGTTATTCCTTTATCAGTAGGAATCGAAACAATGGGTGGAGTTTTCACGAAATTAATCGATGCGAATACAACTATTCCAACGAAAAAATCTGAGACTTTCTCAACTGCATCTGACAACCAACCTTCAGTAGACATTCACGTGTTACAAGGTGAAAGAACGATGGCAAATGATAACAAGTCTTTAGGACGTTTCCAATTGTCAGACATTCCACCAGCACCAAGAGGAGTTCCTCAAATTGAAGTAACTTTTGATATCGATGCAAACGGAATCATGAATATTTCTGCTAAAGATAAAGGAACAGGTAAAGTTCAATCAATTAAAATTGAATCAAACTCTGGATTATCTGACGAAGAAATTGCTCGTATGAAAGCAGATGCTGAAGCTAACGCAGAAGCAGATAAAGCAAAAGCGCAAGAAGCTGAAACGATCAACAAAGCAGATTCAACAATCTTCCAAACTGAGCGTCAATTGAAAGAGTACGGTGATAAAATCCCTGCTGATAAAAAACAACCAATTGAAGATGCTTTGGCTGAATTGAAAGCTGAATTTGAAGCTAAAAACATCGCGAACTTGGAACCAGCAATGGAAAAATTAAATAACATTTTCCAAGCTGCATCTCAAGATATGTATAACGCTGCTAACGCTGATGGTGGAAACGCTGGAGCAGATGCTGGAAATGCAAATCCACAAGATGAAGTGACAGATGTTGACTTCGAAGAAGTAGAAGATAAAAAATAATCAAATCGATTATAGATTTCAAAGGGACGCCAAAAGCGTCCCTTTTTTTTTGTTAACAAATTCTAAATTAAGTCTTTATTTTTTTTCGTTAAAAATTTGTATTAATTTTAAAGAACAAAGACCAACTTTTACAAACCAAATGGAAATTAATTTCTACCGATGTAATTTCCAGCTATTCGCAACCTTAGTTAAGCCTTTGTAAAAATTCAATAATGTATTAATTTTTATAAACTAAACCACATGGAAAAGCTAGAAGTAAATGTTTACCCAAATTCGAATTCGCCGCAATTGTTTAGAAACAAAATCTTAGAGCGATTAACGAAAACACATCCGATTGTGATCGACATCATGTATGTCACATTATCTATCATCTTTATTCGTCACTACTACCTGCATATAAATCAATCCGCTGGATTTATAGCGATGCTATTTCTAACAGGATTTTTCAGTTGGACATTAGCTGAATACGTGATGCATCGATTCTTGTATCACAAAATTGAAGATGCCACTTACAATACCGGAATTCAATACCTATTTCATGGCATTCATCATGAATTTCCAAATGATCAAACAAGATTGGTGTTGCCTTGGATTCCATCTTTAGGAATTGCTACACTCTTTTATGGTGTGTTTTACTTACTCATGGGTTCACATGCTTTTGTATTCAGTTCAGGTTTTGTGTTGGGCTATTGCGCTTATATGACCATCCACTATACCATCCACAAAGTAGCTGCGCCAAAAAATTTCGATTTTTGGTGGAGACATCACAATATTCATCATTTTCAGCAACACGATCGAGCGTTTGGAGTAACAACACCCATTTGGGATATCGTGTTTGGGACAATGCCAGAAAAACATCGACAAACCGTTTCAGTTAAATTAGTAAGAGAGCATAAAAAAGAAAAAAATACTGTTTCTGACCTTTCTGACACTTTTTAAAAACCTAATACACTAGTTATAATTCGATTAAGTGGATCTAATTGATTATATTTAAGCGTAGTTAATCAACTAATTTGAATAACATTACTGATGAAATACTTAGGCTTATGAACTATTTTTTAAATCCATTCAAGCAACTATTCGATTTCAAAGGGAAATCAACACCACAAGAATTCTGGTATTTTGTTGCTATCAACTTAGCGATAAGCTTCCTGTTAATTCTCACAAAGAAATTACATGGCATTGAAAACATCGATATCTATTACAGATATGTATATATTATTCCATTAATTGCCCTTGGATTTAGAAGACTAAGAGACGCAGGATTTAATGTTTGGTTTTTTCTTATACCTTTTGCAAATTTTGTTTTAGCAGGATTTCCGAGTAAGGCAGAATAATTAGAAAAGTAATTTCGAATCTATTAAAAAAGTGCTTGACATAAAAGCTTAGACACAAAAAAGCGGTAAGGAAACTTACCGCTTTTCTATTTTTTATTTCTACTATTTAACTGTAGAAAGGAACGCTTTTGCTTGTGCATCGTCTGGAGCTAAAGTTTGAACCTCTCTCCATACTTCTTTAGCCTTTTCAACATCTTTCTCAGGAGAGTTCACATAGAAATCGCCCAAATACTTTAACGCCTCAATTGCCATTGACTTGTAAGCTCCTGTTTTCTCTTCTGGTTTCAATACATTTAAGAATCCTTCATACAAAGCTTTTGGAGCCCAAGTTGTCTTATCTAAATCCAACTGAACAGCTGAACGTGCTCTCCACAAGTGGCTCATAGCATAATCAGGTGCTTGCGCCAATACTTTTACATGCGCTTGGTCTGCTTTTACATAATCCTTAGGTCCGAAATAATAAGCTCGACCTAATTCATAGTATTCTGCTAAAGATAAATTACTTGAATCTTTCCCCATTTTCTTATTGAAAATTTGAATTGCCATGTCGTAATTTTTCTCCTTCATGTAATGTTTCGCTAAGTCACCAAATACTTCAGCAGCAATCGTTACATCCGCTTCAGCAGCTTTCTCCATTCCACTTAAGTAAGCGTCATTGTCACCCAACTTTTGGTAGAACATCGCTTTGTATTTGTAATCAGAACCCAATACTTTGTCAGCTGGAGCAATTTTAAAGAACTCTTCTAATGCATCCAATCCTTTTTTGTAATCGTCTTCTGTACCTTCGTTAGCTACACTATTTTCATAAATTGAATACGCTAAAATTCGAGCTGTAAAAAGATTCTTAAACCCTCTTTCATTCAACGTGTTGATTTCACTAATTGCTTCTGAATATTTCTTACCAACGAATAATGAAGTTGCATAACGGTATCTAGCATGATCACTATCGTTCAATTTCAAATATTTTTCCCAATTCGCAATAGACTGTGTCGCTTGGTCGTAACGCATGTTTAATTCCGCACGTTCACGGTATGCAGGAGCGTAATTTGGTTCCATGTCTTGCGCAACTTGGTATAAACTATCTGCCAATTTTGGGTTTTGTGCTCTTTGGTATATTTTCGCTTTACGAACGAAAACACGTGCATTATTTGAAATTTCACCTGCATTATTGTAATACTTCATTGCTTCAGAACTGTTACGAGGATTGATTTCAACTTGCGCATCACCCATCAATAAATATGAAGTTTGATTTTTCGGCTCAATCTTGATCACCTCGTTTAACAATGCTACTGACTGAGCTAAACTCTTAACAGGAGAATAAATGAAAACTGAAGCAATCTGACGCATCACCTCAGGGTTGCGACGTTTAGAGGCTTTCAATACATCTTGAAATATTACGCTTGCAGCTGTTGTGTCACCACTTAACCATAAAGCCTTACCCTTACCTACAATTGATAATTGATTTTCGGGATTAGCTGCAACACCTTTATTCCAAATAATAATTGCTGAATCCAAATCATCTGCTTGGAAAAAGTTCTCTCCAAAGAAAAAATGAACATCACCAGCATTTACATCTGTTTTACTTAATAGAGCGCGGTAATCCTTTGCCGCCTCCTCATATCTTTCGTTATCTGTTTTTTTAATTGCATCTGGTAACGTTTGCGCGAAACCTAAGCTTCCACTTACGATTAAAGATAATACTGCAAATGTATATTGTTTCATTTCTAAAAATATTACTTGTTTAATTAGTGACAGAAATACAAGTTTCTTGCCAAACTATTATTTTGTGTTTAAAATCCGCTAAAATACTACTTTTTTACTTTTCTGTAACCTTTACCATTCGTGCAACCATATCACCTGGGATAAGAGAAGCTTTTTGAATAATCAATTGACCTTTTTCGCCAATCATAAAGTTAACAAAACCACCGTCTAATGACATACGACCACCTTTCGTGATTAACCAAACCTCACGCACCAATGGATAGGATTTATTCATATGATATCCCTCATAAATATATGCTTGATAAGGTTTAAAGTACTCATCACCTTCACTCTTCGCCAATGCAACAATCTTTAAACCATCTCTAAAATCAAGCGTGCTTGGATCATCTTCATCACTAATCCAATTGACACCAATAATTCCCAATGCATTACGGTTTTCTTTCACAAAATTAATCACCTCTTCATTCGAGTTCACCGCAAACACATTGACAGGAAGTTGAGAAATGTCGGCCAATTGTTTTAAATAATTGAAATTTGCCGAATTTGGACTATCGAATACTACATTAATCTTACGTTTTGAACCTTGCCATAATGAATCAGTACCTCTTAAAATACGCTTTAAGCGATCGACAGTCATCAAAGTATCTGTATTTTCAGGATGTACGATTAAAGAAACGGCATCGATGGCAATTTTATGACTACGAACTTCAATATTTTTAGTTCTCAGCGATTTTTTCTCTGCATCAGTGAAATCTCTGGTCACACAAATCGTAGAAGTAGATCCATTAATAAATGCGTCGAACGCCTTTGTTTCTGCCACATATTCCGGTCTAATTTTCGCTAAGGGAAATTGACCTTCAAAGGTATAAATACTTGTTTCGAACAGTGGACGAAATGATTCTTCCAGATAAACGGGAATATCACCAGAACTGGTCGTGTTTTTACCTTCCATGGAATTATTACAAGAAGACAAAAAGAAAAGAGCTAATACTGCTATAGAAAATGATACTTTCATGGGGAATAATTTAATCAGGTTTTCTTTTATTATTAACGTAAAGTGAATAAACGCGTAAAGCTCTAAAAATTGCATATATCCCTAAAAAACCTGCGAAAACATTTCGTTGAAGACTAGATAAATTAGGTAAAAACTCTTTAAAAAACAAAAGAGCGTAGATCCAAGCAAGACAAAATACCACCACAAATGATGATATAATTAAATTAACATTTTTCAAATTCACAGACAGACAGTTTAATTCCAAAGGTAAGTAATAACAATGGTTTTAATTCAAAGTGAACGTTAAGAATTTTTAAAAAGAAAAAAGGCAAATCTATAAGCCGGGTTCTGTAAACTTCCGAAGAAGCATGTTTATCATTTATCTAGCCTTAACTTCACAGTTAAGATCGAGCAGTCTACCCTCCGAGATCGGGCGAGCAACCCTTTTTCAAAACACCGAAGTGAAATGAAGCCCCGGTATACATGACCTTTCAACGCGTAAGGTTTACCTAGCTACAAAACATCACTGCCTGCACGGTGAGCTCTTACCTCACCTTTTCACTATGACCTCAATCGAAACTGAGGCTACCTATTTTCTGCTGCACTTTCTGTTACCAACCGAAGTTGATACCTTCCCGTTAGGAAGTACGCCGCTCTACGTTGCCCGGACTTTCCTCTCTCCCTAATTTTACTTGGGGACAGCGATAAACCAATTTGCCTTTGGACAAAGATAGCTTTTTATTTTTTTACGAATGAAGATTTAATGGTTTCACCATCTAATTCAACACTCAATATATACAGACCTGACTGTAGATGAGCACTATCGAACGTAGCAACTAAACTTGACGTAGCAAATGAATGAATGATTGAACCATCAACTCCGTAAATCGTGATTGATTTATCTCCTTCAGAAAATTTAAAATTAACCTCATCTACCACAGGATTTGGATAGATTGAAAACTTGCTAGTTTCAGCAATATCATTGACACCAACAACCTCATTTTGCTTCACCTCAATAGTTGTAACCGTTTCATTACCTGCAATTACAGTAGTAACAATCTTTAAAATCGGGGATTTTTGACCTTTTGCTATCCATTCATATTCAAACATCGTAGGAACAGGAATTCCAAAAGAATTTCCTTCATAAGTGATGGAATCAGTTTCTTGAATTTGATGTTTCACTCTTAACACCTCAAATGTTCCGAAATCCGTTGTTAATGTCCCCCACCCATCAACTTGAGTTGAACGCTGACGCATTTGCTTCCACCTTGCATCAACAAAGGCACTCATATCTAAAGACGTATAGCCTCTTGATTGATAAGAATCACCAAATTCCAAAGGAAAATAATATTTCGTTTCAATTGTATCGGATTTAATGGGAATTTCTTGTCCACTTATAGAAGCTGAATATCCTATCAAAGTATAACGTTGATTCGTTACTCTTGAATATTGATGTACATCTCCAATATCGATAGGTAAAACTCCACCTAATTGATCCAGCGGTAAATCGTCAAAAGGTGTTCTAAATGTCGCTCTATAATTCGTTAAAGCTAAAGGACCATAGGTCATATTCACTAAAAAGCCAACACCACTTAATGAATTAAAATTTGTAGATGCATCATTTAAAGAACCTAGATCCGTGAAATTCCAAGAATAATTCGCTCCTGTTGAGGCGTAATCTATTTCCAAATCAACAGCTCTAGCAAAGAAAACTTGATCACCAGCAGTTGCGAAATCAGTATCATCAATTGTTATTTGACCAAAAGAATCGTTAACTAGTAACAAACTAGAAAACAAAAGATAAGAGTAGAGTTTTTTCATAAATTAATTTTTATCCCGGCAACTCCAAAGCGAAAGTTACATCTAAATGTAAAGGTACTAAATTACCTGATTCTACGCTCATTACTTTTCCATTAATAAATCCATCCACCTTATACATCTTATTTCCATTAGGTAGATTTTTAAAGAATTCAAACGAAGTAACGCTCAATTTACCTGGGATTTCAACCGACGAATAATCTACATACTCACTTCCATTTAGTTTCATCTCAATATATACCGCATAATCATTTACCAACGTTTCAGACAAAGAAATTACTCCCTGGTGCATGTCAGATAAATAATAACCAGTCCCATCTGTATCAACTATTACCTCATGATCTCGGACAATGCCATTTTGAAATTTAACTGATGAACGCAATACGACCGATCCTAAACCACTAGGAAGTTGTAATGTTTCTCCATCAGCGTAATACCCCCCCTCAACATACCATTTCACGCTAGAAACTAGAGAAGAATTCCCAATAATTTTTGCAACAATAGGAGCACCTTGCGTTGTAGTGAAATTAATTCTATAAGCTCCAACGTCTTTATACCCCAGTAAGAATGTATTGCGAACCACCTTTTGGATTCCATTAGTAAACTGTACAGTTGTTTGCATTTCCTTTTGAGCGGAAATATAAAACTCTAAGTCACTATCGGTTACCAGATTATCAATAATGTGAGTTGCGGAGGCGATTTTCTGATAATTTGCTTGTAAAGTTCGATACCAGAAAAATGTTTGTTGTAGCTTAGAAAAATTATAAATATTTCGATTGAAATTCTGAAAATTAAACGGCAATCCCACTTCACCTTGGGAAATGGAAATAGAAAGTTTTGCAGAACCATTGGACAGAATACTCTCAAATAAATTTATTCCATTGTAATTTGTAATTCGTGTCTGTTGGATAACATCATCAACACCTGCAGTAAGTTTTAAACTGTCATCCCCTACAGTTCCACTCACCTTAAAAATTGGCTTCTCACTAATTACATTTCCTGGTTCAAATATGGGTTCTTTTTTACATGAAAAACCAATGGAAATAATTAATAATGCTATAAAAATTTGCTTCATTTAAAATCTTTTAATCAATCCTAGTTCTACATTCAAAGGCATTTTCCTCTCAGGAATTTGAAATAATTTTGTACTTACGAAAGGTGTAAATCGACTTCCAACACCAAGGTTTAAGGCAATTTTCTTTTTAAATTCATATTGAACCGATAAACTTGCATTAAACCCTGCTTTGTAAAAATTATCAGATTCAACAAACTTTTTATCAATTGAGTGCACATTTGGAACCTCGATGGAAACACCATTTTCCTTAAAGCTCTGGTCGATTGTTGCTCGACTGCCAATCAAGAAGGTTGGGCTGGCGAAAACTCCAAAGCTGAATTGCTTAAAGATATAGTGGAAATGTACATTTACATCAATAAAATTAAAGCGATCGTACTTGATTGCTTGATTGTAAGAAACTAAACCTAATGAATAGTAATCACGTTGATTCTTGATCTCCATACCCTGCACCATTTGTTGTCGAAAGCCTACTCCTATTCCTAATCTCACATTCTTAACAAACGTATAATCGTAGCCCATCAAAACACTCCATTGTGTTGTCAAATGTTTTGATTGAGATAAATATGGACTTGCAGCTCCAAAATTGGCTCCAACATAATATCCTGAACGTTTATCACTCAACACAGGTTCCTCAACATTACTTACCATCAAGCCATTTTGAAAATAAGTCATTTCTTCCAAATCGGATTTTTTCATGTTCAATGTCGTAAAATCACCATTTTCATCCGTTTCGGCAACGTTTTGAATTACTTCAATTTCGTTTACTAAATGACTTGATCGATAGTCAGGCAGATTTAAACGACCATCATTTTGAATGGTAGTATGTGTAACTTCAACACCATTAAATGCATCATTAATTTTTACAAAATTCTCTGACAATACTTGAGTTGATTTGTCTTCATTCTGCTTAACACCCTTAACACCTTCAGAATAATCTTGGTTACGGCTTGCTGTCTGTGTACGTTTAATTTCTAATGTAGCTGGGCTAGAGACTAACAAAGACGCTGGATTATCTTCTTTAACAAATGAATTGCTACTATCAAGAGCAACAGTTTGAGAATTCAACGGTTGCTCTTCTTTACTAGTTAATGAAGTCGATAAATTTTCTTCGTTCACAAAATCTAATCGAGCTTGAGTTGCCCCCTCTCCTTTAGTTTTTGTATTCACCGAACTATAATAAAATCCTCCAAGGACTAACAATAGCGCCATCAGACCAGAAAAAAACCACCAGCCTACAGGTTTTTTGGATGGCTTTTCGGCATCTAGCATTGCTTGCATTTCAGTCCAATAAGCATCTTTATACTCCACTTTTTGTTCTGAAGCGACGCGTTTAAACACCTGATCTATTTCATCATCTGACCACTTCATATTACTGAGCCACTTTTAATTCATTTATTTTATCCATCGCTTCTAATTTCTCTCGAAGGATTTTCCTACCCGTTGATAAATGCCATTTGGATGTGCCTTCCGACATGTCCATCATCTCTGCTATTTCTTTGTGAGAATAGCCATCGATAACATATAAATTAAAAACCTTTGCAGAAACTTCAGGGAGCTCACCCACCAATTTTAGTATCATCTCGTAACCAATTTCTTGTTCACCTTCATTTGAGTGATGACTTCCCTGAACCTCCAATTCACGTTCTGTTTCCTTACCCGTCACCTTTGCGTTATAGGCCTTTTGCTTTCTATACTCATCAATATTTGTATTAATGGTAATCCGTTTAGCCCACGGGATAAAACTTGTCAATGCAGGCGATTCATTTAAATTTTTAATTATTTTCAGAAAAGAAAGATTGAACGTCGACCTAGCGTCTTCTTCATTTGCATGATACCTCATACATATTGGCATAAGAACTCCGAAACACACTTCATATAGAAGTTGTATTGACTTTCTATCATCCTTTAAACACTTTTCGAGTAGTTCACCGGTAATATACTTTGGAGTCTTCAATATACGTATAAGATTGTTTGACTGCAATTTACACCTTTTTTTTTCTTAAATCATTAATGCTATAAATACATAACGATGAAAAGCTATCAAAGGTTGGAGTAAAGTGTACGAAAAAGTAATCTTATTTGTAACTAGCTAGAAAAATAAATTTCTCCCTCATCAATCATCGATTCTCCTTGCATTTTTAAAAACAATTGGATCAATGCAGCTACATCTTTTTCACAATATACTTTGATGCGCTCTAAATTATTTTCCTCGTAGTAAACTCGTGCTACATCCGCACCTGAAATATCATCTTTTGGTGTTGGAATTTGAAATACATGGCAAAGCAAAGCCAACGAAGTATATGCCTTAAAGTCACCAAATTTCCACAATTCCATTGTATCTAAATGGGCAATTTCCCAAGGCTTTTTACCTGCAATACTTAAGATTTTTGGAAGCTCAATTCCGTTAATCAACATCCTTCTGCAGATATAAGGAAAATCAAATTCCTTTGCGTTGTGACCACAAAGTATATGATAAGGTGTGTTATAATGTTCGTCCATTAAACGCTTAAATTGTAGTAATAACGTTTCTTCATCATCGTGATAAAAAGATTTCAAACGCATCTGTCGACCAGTACTAGTTTCACGGATAAACCCTACGGATATACAGATAATCTTCCCAAACTCAGCCATGATGCTCGAACTTCTAGAGTAGGCTTCAGTAAACGCATCAATGTCATCTGGGCTGACACGTGCTTTCGTAGCAAATAATTTACGAGCTTCGTCTGACAATTCATTTGGATTGTAAACTTGAGGAGCTGTTTCTATATCTAAAAATAGAACTTTATCGAGGTTCAGCGAATTTAGTAACATGTGTAAGAATTTTAAAAGTATATCTAATATAATAAAAAAACAGAATACAATCACCATAACTAACAATTCAAAATACTTCACTTTAAGCATCTCGAATTAATGCGTATATTCGCTTTACAATCAAATGCAAAAATGAAAAACATTCTCGTAACGGGTGGCGCCGGATACATCGGATCTCACACTGTGGTTCAATTAATTGAAAAAGGATACAATCCAATTATTCTTGACAGTTTTATCAATTCTGACCCAGCAATTTTACCAAGAATCGAGCAATTGAGCGGCATAAAACCAACATTTTATCAAGTTGACTTAAATGATGCTACTCAATTAGAAAATGCCTTAAAAAATGAGAAAATTGATGCCATCATACACTTTGCTGCGTTCAAAGCTGTAGGAGAATCGGTTCAATTCCCGCTTAAATATTACAAAAACAATGTGCAATCACTAGTTACAATTTTAGAGTGGGCACTTACTAATAATGTCAACAATTTCATCTTTTCATCTTCATGCACTGTTTATGGTGAACCACAAGAAGGAAATGAAGTGGAAGAAAATTCATTTGCTGAAAAAGCCAAATCACCTTATGGTACTACAAAAGTTATAGGTGAACAGTTGCTTCGCGAATTAAAGTTCAGCAATCCAGAAATGAATATCTTATCATTGAGATACTTTAATCCAATTGGAGCTCATCCAACAGGAATTATCGGTGAATGGCCTATTGGAAAACCAAACAACCTTGTTCCTTATATTACACAAACGGCAATTGGTGTTCAAAACGAATTAACAGTTTACGGCGACGATTATCCAACCGCTGATGGAACATGTGTGAGAGATTATGTGCACGTTGTTGATTTAGCTGATGCGCATGTATTGGGATTGGATTATTTGAATAAAAAACAGTACGATGAAGTAGAATTCATCAATGTTGGAACTGGTACTGGAACATCGGTACTTGAAATCATCAATACTTTTGAACACATTTCCGATGTAAAGCTAAACTGGAAATTTGGCCCAAAAAGATACGGTGATGTGCCAGCAATCTATGCAAAAGTACAGAAGGCCTACACGCACTTGGGGTGGAAAGCAAAATATACAATGGAAAACGCTATTGCTGATGCTTGGCGATGGGAACAGAATATTAGACAATAAAATCGATGACTAGTAAAAGTTTACTTAACTTTGTTTCTCTGTCAATCAAGATGAATAAAACAATACAAATAGCCCTTATTTTTCTAAGCATCTGCCTTTTTGGAAATGCACAAGAAGAGGATAAAGTGGAAAATAAATCAAGGTTTCGCCCAGGGATCATGTGGTACAACACAGGATGGAAGCCAGCAAAAGCAGGTAAAGTTCCAAAATACGACCGTTTGATGTTTGATATCACTTACAATGATTGGATCGGTGATCGTGAAACTTTTAAAATGAAAGGTCCATCAATGGGAATGAACGTCAATTGGCTTTTTGAATTTCCATTAGTGAAAAACAACTTACTTTCAATTGCTTTTGGTCCAAGTTATGGATTTTACAATCTTCGTCACGATATGCCAGTAGTATATAATGACTTGACACAAGCCACCCAATTTGGAAATTTAGAAGATCAAGGTTATTTTGGAAAACGTAGATTGGTTGGGCATCAAATTGCAATTCCGATAGAATTTAGAATTCGAACAAAAGGATTCAAGCACTTTAAAGTTCATTTAGGCGGAAAAATTGGATACCAATTGGCCTTAACAGAGAAAGCAAAATTTGAGCAAGAAGGAGAACTTATAAAAGCAAAAACGAATGCTTCACAAGATGTTAATCGCCTTGTATATTCCGCACATGTTCGCATAGGAATTCGAAATTTCGCACTATACGGTTCATACAATTTCAATCCATTTTATGGAAATGCAACTAGCACGCAATTACACTTACTTCAATTAGGATTGACCGTTTCCTTGTTCTAATTTTTTCAATTTTCGATCATGTTTATCGACACACATACACATTTATTCTCCGAGAGCTTTAACGAAGACCGCACAGAAGTTGTGAAACGCGCCATGGATGCCGGCGTACAAAAAATGTTACTTCCAAATATAGACGTTGCATCACTTCAACCGATGTTGGATCTTCATTTGCAGTTTCCTGAAAATTGTTTACCAATGTATGGTTTGCACCCAGGATCAGTTGGAGAAAATGTCGAAGCTGACTTATCGATTATACGCAAGGCTTTGGATGAAAACCGCAGCAAGTGTGTAGCCATTGGAGAAATCGGGATGGATCTATATTGGAACAAAACTTATTTATTAGAGCAGCAATTCGCATTTCGTGAGCAAATCAAATGGGCGAAGGAACTTCAATTGCCAATTGTCATTCACGTTCGCGAGGCTTTCGAGGAACTGTTCACTATTTTAGATCAAGAAAATGACGAACGATTAACGGGTGTTTTCCATTGTTTTACAGGGAATTTAGAGCAGGCAAACTATGCATTAAACTATGGAGGCTTTAAATTGGGAATTGGAGGAGTTTTGACTTACAAAAAATCCGATTTACCTGAAACGCTTGCTAACATTGACTTAAAACATTTGGTATTAGAAACAGATTCACCTTTTCTACCTCCTACTCCTTTCCGAGGGAAGCGAAATGAAAGTTCGTATGTGCTGCATGTTGCTGAAAAATTGGCTGACATTTACAACATTTCCTTAAAAGAAGTTGAGAGGGTGACTACTCAAAATGCTATTGAACTTTTTCACTTGTAATCGATTCTTTTCGCGCATTTATTGTACTATTTACTTTTCATTATGAAAATGTGAATTAAATAAAATTGCATTGTATTGAAATTAAGACAAAGCTTTGTACATTCATCCTCAATAAAATCTATTTATGGAGCAAATCATTGATGATTTAGACAACAATAAATCAACCAATCAAAGTGCATTGGCAACTTTAACAACTGTTTTCTTTTTTTGGGGCTTCATTGCTTCAGGAAACACAGTGTTCATTCCTTTTTGTAAAGAATATTTCGGATTGGATCAATTTCAAAGTCAACTAATTGATTTTGCTTTTTATGGCGCCTATTATTTGGGAGCTTTGGCATTGTTTTTAATTAGTTCACGTCGTGGAAAAGATTTGGTAGGATCGTGGGGTTATAAGAAAACCATCGTTATTGGTTTACTTTTTTCATCCATCGGAGCTGCTGCAATGATACTGTCAGTATACAACAATGTCTTTTCTGGGATGCTCTTTGGATTATTTATTGTTGCACTCGGCTTTTCCCTTCAGCAAACATCTGCCAATCCTTTTATGATCATTTTAGGCGAAGAGAAATCTGGCAGTACACGAATCACTTTAGGTGGTGCGGTAAATAGTTTTGGAACAACCATTGGACCAATCGTCATTTCATTGGCACTATTCGGAACAACAACTGCAATAAGCAATGACCAAATTAAAAACTTGGAATTGGATAAGGTTAATATTTTGTACGGTTGCGTTGGCTTGTTGTTTTTGATTGTAGCGCTGGTCTTTAAATTTAGCAAAAGTGTTACAGCTGGAAAAATCAATGAGGAAGTTGGCGAAAAACTGAGTGACAAAAAAGCAATTACAACATTATTGGTGATTACTGGGTTATTAATTATTTGTTTTGCGCCCGTATTCTATAGTTACAGCGCAGCTTTTAATCAGGACAGCGAACTTGCTGAACAAATTAGAATCTATGGTTGGCTTGCTGGACTAATTGTTGTAATTGGCGGCTTATTGTTTGCTTATTTTAAAGGTTCACAACAGAAAATTGGATGGGGATCAATGCAATACCCGCAATTAACCTTGGGAATGTTAGCGATTTTCATATACGTTGGAGTTGAAGTCGCAATTGGCAGTAATTTAGGTGAATTGTTAGCGAAAGATCACGGAATGGATGCTTCCTCTATCGCACCATACATTTCAATGTATTGGGGAAGTTTAATGATTGGTCGATGGACGGGCGCGGTTGCGGCATTCAATTTAAGTCAAGGCTTAAAAACAATGCTTCGATTTATCGTTCCATTCATCGCATTTGGAGTTGTGTTGGGAGCTAGTTACCTTTTTGACTATGAGATTGCACCTTTAAAATGGTACATTTTGTGCGTATTAATTCAAATCATCGCATTTTACTTTACACAAGACAAACCAGCTTTGACATTGGGAGTTTTTGGCTTGCTTGGAGCGATTTCTTTGCTAATTGGAATTTACACAACTGGCATCGTTTCAATTTATGCATTCTTAAGTGGCGGATTATTCTGCTCTATCATGTGGCCATGTATCTTCTCCTTATCACTAGCTGGATTAGGAAAATACCAAACCCAAGGTTCAGCCTTCTTAGTAATGATGATTTTAGGTGGAGCAATCATTCCACCGCTTCAAGGGAAACTAGCAGATATTTTCGCTATTCAATCATCATTTATGGTTGGAGTAATTTGCTTTTTGTACCTTACTTTCTTCGCGTTCTTCGTAAAAAAAATCTTAAAAAATCAAGGAGCAGATTTCCAATAATTTATTCTACAATTAAACTATGAGCTTTACCTTCCACATAAAGCAGGTAAAATCCATTGGGTAAACTTGACAAATCAATTTGACGCACATTTTTGCCTTCATTGATAATCATAGTTTGATCGAAAACAGATTGACCAATTGCATTTACAAGTTGGAAATCCTCAAAAGATTCCGCCAACACAGTCACTGAATTGGATGCAGGATTAGGAAAAATTTCGATTGCGTTTATCTCTCTTTCCACAGCCACGATATTGGAAAATGTTTTGGTGCCATCAAAATCCGTTTGAATTAGACGATAATACGAAACTCCTGCTAATGGGCGTGTATCAATGATGGAATAATTTGCCTCTTGATTTACAGTGCCATGACCATCAATTTCTGATACGTCCTCCCAGTTTTGACCATCTTTAGAACGTTGAACAGTAAAATAGTCATTGTTTATCTCCACTGCTGAAATCCAGCTTATTTCTACTTGATCATTAAAAACTTCTGCTTTAAAATCAACCAAAGTGATCGGTAGAATCGTTGCGGAAATGGTATTGTATGCAACAAATGCCATATCAGTATTTGGTGTCAACTGATGTACAAATCTCTTCACCTGCAAGTAATTTGACGCTGTAATCCCCAATGAAGAAAAATCCAATGCTAACAATCGCAAATCTCTTGTACCGGCAGTTGATCCGCCACAGGCACCTTGTAAAGTGTAAAATTTCCAATGCGGCCTTGCAACAACTGGCACCGTTGTAAAATTAACGCTAACAGCGTTTCCTATGGTATTTCCGCTTCCATCTGTAAAACGAAATTGATCCCAAACAGTGGAGTTTAAATCACCTGTTTGTGTCACCAAAATATCCGGAATTCCGTCACCAATTGAAGATGGATCGAAAGTAGAAACAGTATATAAAACAGATCCTCCGATATTAAATATTGCGGTTGACAAATCCAAACCATTTGGACCATCCGTTAAATAAGATGTTAAATTTGATCCGAAAGGTACTGGCACGACAGGGTTACATCCATTTGAACCATTTACAAATCCTCCAAACATTTTTCCAACACCAATCACAGCATTTGGATTTGGTGATCCAACCGAAGCAGGTAAGGCATTAAATATTGTAGGCACAAAACTGATTAAATTATTCGTAAGCTTAACATTGTCAACACCGGTTGACCACACCATGTTACCTGTCTGAAAAGCAAGTAAATTTTGTTTTACAACCAGTTGCTCTTGTACAGATGTAGAATTACATATTGAGAAATTGTTATGATCGGTGATAATTCTTGTAACATTCATTTGAGCATTTGCCATAGACAAGCAACAAATAAATAACGCAATTAAGCTTTTTCCAGTGTGTGATTTCATTAATCAAAAGAATTAGTACGACAAAAGTATGGTATTTAATCTTTTAACTGTGAAAATCAAACGAAAAATTACGTTAAAAAAAGTGGAGACTAATTAGCTCCACTTCTCAAATATCAAACCTTATATTTTTTACATCAAAACTAGACGTACCTTTTTTTCAGAATGTCCAATCTTTACCAAATATGTACCACTAGATAAATGAGCAACATTCACTTGGTCTTTATCTGCTAGTACAAAATCTGTATGCACAACAACTCCACGAAGATCGAAAATTTCAATTTGTTGCTTCTCCTCAAATCCACTAATTGTTATTATCCCGTTTGAAGGGTTTGGATAAATAAAGATGTTTTCAGCATCTACGGCCTGAATACTTACATCAGTTCCTGGATCAACTACTTCAATTTCCTTTGCGGTTATTTTGAAATCATCAAAGTAAAATCCATCTCGTCGCACACCACCATCAGCTCTTAGTATAAATCGAACTTTAATAGTTTGTCCTAGGAAATCACTTAAATTAATTTCTTCTTGTACCCAATTGGATTTAGAATTATCCCATTTTGGTTCACCAATAACTTGCACACCTTCGTCATTTGTAGCAATAGTTGTATATTTTCCACATTGCGCAACCCAATTCGTCCCACCATCAGTTGATACTTGAAATTGACACATATCATAATCCGTTTCAATTTCCCATTTTGCATAAAAAGTCACTTTAGCAGCCTCCAAATTTGATAAATCAATTGAATTATTCAAAGTAAATGCGCGATTGGACGAATTTTGATAATTTCCCGAAGGAGAATCCGTAAAAGAAGTAGAAGCTGAATAATAAGTAGAGGAAGTAGTAGACCAGCTTCCTGTCCAATTTGTTGTATTTGCAGCGTTGTCACTGAAAATCTCTTCAAAACCTTCTGAATTACCAAATATCTTCACGATTGTATCACGTTGAATCCAATTACCATCATCTGTAGTTAAGACATATTTCACAAAGTCACCATCTTGAATAGAGGGAATTAATGCATAGCTAATCGCGCCAACACTTGATTGAGCAGCATTCAAATTGTAAACCACAGCGCTACCAATTGTTTCAATATTTAAAAGAGGTTCGATGGAAACAGTTGCAGCTCCATTCTCCAATCCTAATCGCTGAACAGCATGATTGAAATTACCCGTCAATGCTGCTATTTCTTGTTGATCTGTTTCCTTAACAACATAATATTTATGTACCATGTGTGCTAATCCTAAATTAGTAAATAGCATTTCTTGACATGTCGGTAAAATCTGATTTGATGCTGGCCAAAAACTACTACCAATTTCAGGTGTCATTGCAAATACGGTGTCTTTCACTAGTACATCATTGTCCATAATATACATGTAATCATCAGAATCGCCAGACGCTGGATAGAGTCCACTACTTTTTGTTGCCTCATACCCATTAAATTGAACCATGTGATTACTTATCGCAACAAAATAATCATGATGATCCGCATATTCATTGGCTGTTGTGCCAATTGGAAAAAGCAGCATATCACCATAAGTGTGTGCATTCAAAGCAGCTCGAATCGCATTGTTTTGAACCAACCAACGCATTGCTTGAGATTCAGGTTCAGAAAAAGCGCTCGTTCCAGGATAAGTATCGTCATTTACATTATTACTAACACCTGTCGTTCCCCATTGATAACCATAATTTCTATTGAGGTCTACCCCACGATTAGAATTTCCAATTGATGGATTTCTATTTTTTCGATGCATTCCGCCACCGTTCGGGTTTGTTGTTTGATTATGAATATACCCATCCGGATTAACACATGGAACAAAAATCATTTGCGTATTATCTACCAAATACTTGATTTCAGCATTGGTTTCATAATTCTCCAATAAATACCACATGTAATAAATTAGTTGCGACATACTCATAGGTTCTCTAGCGTGATGTAGCGAGGAATAAAGCACCATTGGGTCACCATCATCAGTTGTTGGATTATTAGAAATTTTCACTTGATAAATAGGGCGATTCTCCCACGTAAGAAAAGTAGAAATAGGTGTTTTGGTGGAAATTAAGTCTGGATATAAGGTCGCCATCTCGTCCAATTCACTCAACATCTCATTATATTTTAGATAACCACCATAGGTTGTTGGAACTACAAAATTTGTTGGATTTACAATTCCTGTTGATGTAGATGAACCACCTTCGCAAGTTGTATTCTTTTGAATAGTTGAATTTCGATTTTGATCAACATAAAACTGCTGAACATTTTCTATAAGAATTTGATGATTCAAACCTAAATTTTTCACCTTTAATATATCGCTTTGAGATAAATCTGTAATGATGAATGTACCAGATTTCCTGTCACCACGATCAACAGCCACCCCCATTTCAGCTAAAATCTTCATTTCATCAGGATTGGCAAAAACCTTTATTTTGGAATAGACTTCCTGAGAAAACGCAGTAAGATTGAGTAGAAAAAACGCGCAATAAATTAATAGTTTCATAAGTAATTAATTAATAATCACATTGAATGTAGAAAAAAAATAAATACAACGTTTTTAATTCGTTAAATAAATTTAATGAAACATCTCTCTCCATCCAAACTCAGAAAAAAACCTTAATTTTGCACCATGAAAAGGGTTGTTGTTGGTCTATCAGGAGGAGTAGATTCTAGTGTTACGGCACACTTGTTAATTGAACAAGGATATGAAGTAATTGGGATGTTTATGCGAAATTGGCATGACGAGTCTGTTACTATATCTGATGAATGTCCGTGGATTGATGACTCCAATGATGCTTTACTTATTGCGCAACAACTTGGTATTCCATTTCAAGTAATTGATTTAAGCAAAGAATACAAAGAGCGAATTGTTGACTATATGTTTGCTGAATATCAAGCTGGAAGAACGCCAAATCCAGATGTACTTTGTAATCGTGAAATTAAGTTTGATGTTTTCT
>Ga0233377_1000183_pt1 | contig 35246 bp, 31 predicted proteins | sample ElkDunMinimDraft_6_FD_191540 | JGI IMG/M metagenome (GOLD analysis project Ga0233377, IMG submission 191540) | Fecal eukaryotic communites from dung pellets of Tule Elk in California, USA - Elk Dung E36 | ecosystem: Host-associated > Mammals > Digestive system > Large intestine > Fecal | place...
TCAAAATCGGCAACAACGAATTGTCGCGCACGTAAATCATCAATCGGACATCCCAAACGCTTTGCTGTTTCTCGCATACGTCGATCGGGAGCTTCACCTACATGATGTGCTGAGGTTCCAGCCGAATCAACTTGCACATCCAAACCTGCGTCTTTTACCTTTTTACGTAAAAGTCCGTCGGCTATTGGTGATCTACAAATATTACCGAGACAAACCATTAAAATTTTCATCCTACAAAATTACACTTTTAAAAGGAAGATTTTAGATTAAAACGAAAGAACGTGGATTATGTATTCGTAAAGACTGCAATTGATTGATTGACAATTAAAAGTTGGTTCGATAAACAATCCTAGTAAATTAAACTTAATTTTACACTAACGATATCTAACACAATAAAGATCAGCTATGAGCAATTCACATGGAGTCATAATTCAATACGACAGTTTAGAGCTAACAAAGGTGAAATTTTCTACAAAGGAATTTGTACAGTCTGTTGCAACAAACACCTTTCCTGAAGAGAAAATAACTTGGTTGAACTTTTATGTCTTAGATGATTTTGAACCGATTGAGGAGTTTTGTCGCAAAGAAGATTTTGATCGTCTTGTAACCCAATTGATTCGAGAAGGTGACAGCAGACCGCAATTTGAAGATTACGAAAAATACTTGTTCTTTTCTGTTCGAGCGGCAATTCCATCTGGTTCATTGAAATTTCAGCATGAGCAATTGGCATTTATTTTAGGTCCGAATTATTTGATTTCCTTTCAATCTAAACCTTCTGATTATTTTGCTAGTGTTCGCGATCGTTTGGAAAATAAAAAAGGAATTATTCGAGATAAAGGAACCGATTTCTTGCTTTATCGCCTACTGGATGCTATCACAGATAAATATTACGAAGTGTTGGATGCAAGTTCACTTGCGATTGAGGATTTGGATTTACGAATTTCAAATTCAGGCAATACCCAACTATTAAAAAGCATCGAAGTTCAGAAACGAAAATTGATGGAATTGAGAAGAATTGTTCTGCCATTAAAGGAAATTGCGATTGCATTAGAAAGTTCTAAAAGTCCACTGTTTAAGCGCGATACCAAGCATTACTTTTCTGATTTAAAGCAAAACTGCATCAGTATCATTGAGGAAATTGAATCCAATAAAAATGCGTTGGAAGGATTGAGTAATCTCTATTATGCAACGCAAAGTCAGCGAATGAACGAAATCATGAAGGTTTTAACAATTGTAAGTACAATCTTCATTCCGCTCACATTTATTGCAGGAATTTATGGAATGAATTTTCACAACATACCCGAATTACGCAACAAAAATGGCTATTTTATCACTTGGGGAGTGATGGTTTTAATCACCATTGCATTACTTGGTTATTTCTACAAAAAAGGCTGGTTGAACAGAAAATAAAAATTCCTTAAACCAAAGAAACTCCCGTCATTTCGATTGGCGAAGCAATGTTCAATCGTCTTAAAATTGTAGGTGCCACATCTGCTAAAATTCCGCTTTTCAATTCTAAATCTTTATCATCAGTTACTAAAACTACTGGAACTGGATTTAATGAATGTGCAGTATTTGGAGTACCATCCGCATTTAAAGCGAAATCTGCATTTCCGTGATCAGCAATGATAAGAAATTCGTAATTGTGTTTCAATCCAGTTTCCACCACCGATTTTAGGCAATTATCAACTGTTTCGACCGCTTTCACAATTGCTGGATAAACTCCTGTGTGACCAACCATATCAGGATTAGCAAAGTTCAAACAGAAAAAATTAGGACGTTCATTTTCAATGGCCTCACAAATTTTCTCTTGGATACCAAATGCACTCATTTCAGGCATAAGATCGTAGGTTGCAACTTTTGGAGAACTCACCAAGATCCTGCTTTCACCCTTAAACTCCTCCTCTCTTCCACCGTTGAAGAAGAAAGTAACGTGCGGATATTTTTCAGTTTCAGCGATTCGAACTTGTGTTTTATCCATTTTAGACAACACTTCACCCAAGGTATTTTTCAAATTGTCCTTCTCAAAAACAACGTGAACGTTCTTAAATGTAGCATCGTAATTGGTCATTGTGACATAATACAAGTCCAAGGGATTCATCTCCAATTCTGGAAAAGCATCTTGCGTTAACACCATTGAAATTTCACGAGGACGATCGGTTCTAAAATTGAAATTAATCACCAAATCACCTGCTTCGATTGTCGTTAATGGCTGTCCATCTTTCGAAATTACAGTAGGTTCAATAAATTCGTCAGTAATTCCATTTTCATATGATTGAGCAATTGAAGCCTCCGCATTTTCAACCATCACCCCTTTACCATGGACTAAAAGATCGTACGCTTTTTTAACTCGCTCCCATCTCTTATCGCGGTCCATTGCGTAGTATCTACCAATAACTGAGGCAACTTTTCCAACAGAATTTTGCAGTTTTTTTTCTAATGCTGTAATGAATTGCAAGCCACTTTTGGGATCACAATCTCTACCATCAGTAAACGCATGAACGAAAACATCTTGTAAATCGAATGATTTTGCCATTTCACAAAGCGCATACAAATGCTCTTGAGAAGAATGCACGCCACCATTTGAAACCAATCCTATAAAGTGAACCTTCTTATTGTTGATTTTAGCGTAATTAAACGCATTGATTAATGTTTCATTCTGAAAAAATTCACCATCACGAATGGATTTATTGATGCGCGTCAATTCTTGATAAACTATTCTACCGGCACCAATATTTAAATGTCCAACTTCAGAATTCCCCATTTGTCCATCGGGCAATCCAACATCTTCACCACTGGTTAATAATGTAGCATTGGGATAAGTTGCCAGCAAATGATCCATAAAAGGCGTATTTGCATTAAACACTGCATCTGATTGAGATTTGTCACCAATTCCCCAGCCATCTAAAATTATCAGTCCAAAGTGATTTTTCATAGTGCAAATGTAGTATGATTTTAGATTTAAAATTTAAAGTAATTCAACAAACATTAATAGAATTTACTAAAAGCGAACTTCAAAGATGGACCCTTTTGGATTATTGGGGTAATAGCGAACTACGCCCTTGTGTAATTTTGCTAATTCACTCACAATAAACAATCCCAATCCGGAACCTTTTTGCGTGCGAGTTTCCTCATTCCCTACACGATAAAATTTCTTGAAAATCATTTTTTGGGATGCAGCTTCCACTCCAAATCCCTTATCGGCAATTCTTACTATCAATTGCTCTTCTTTATCTAATTCGATGGTAATTTCAGCTTGCTGTCCACCATACTTTATGGCATTTTCAATCAGATTATTAACAATGGTTTCAAAGATAAATGGATCTACCTCATCAGTAATATTTGGATTGATTTTATTGATAAATTTAATCGATGTATATTGACGTTCATAACGTTCAAATATGCGCGTTAGAAAAGTTGAAACATTTAATTCCTCTTTGTGTAAAATCAATCGTTTACTTTCTAGACGTGTAGCATTTAATATGTTATCAATTAAACGTTCCAATTGTTCATTCTGCAGTAATACTTTCTGAATAATTTCTTCGCGTTTGCTCTCATCTATATTCCTCTTTTGCAACGTTTGTAAATACAATTTGGAGCTGGCAATGGGCGTCTTAAGTTCATGCGTAACTGATAAGAGAAAATTATTTTGATTGCGCGAAAATTCCAATTCACGTTTAATGTACTTTCGGATGCTCCAAATACCAAAAATGAGAATAGCGAGAAAAACTGTTCCTTCTCCCACAATCATCAAGATTCTACGAAATCCATTTGGTGTATTACCTGTAATTTGATTGGTTAAATCGATGATGTGATAGCCCCACCATATAAATTGTGCAATCACATATATACTTAATACGTAAAACCAGATTGTAATGCTTTTTTTCATATTTCAAATTCGATCAAAGATAATGATTTTAATAGTGATGCATTAAAAAGCAATGAACTTGAATCCAACAAAAATTAAATTATTTAACCTCATGGATAATCAAAAATTAATGTATCTTAAGGCATACATTCAGAGACTATTAAGATGAAAAAAAACCTTTTCAACACAACTATGTCATTCTTGAAAAAGATTGGATATTTCATATTAGCATTGCTAATCATAGCAAATGCATTTATCTTACTTTCTGGTAGAAGTTATTTGTATAAGGGAATTTATTTAACTTATTTATCTGGACATTCTGGTCCAACGATATACGATTTAGAGAAATTTCCAAAACGAATGGTAGCCAAAAGTTCAACTACAGAGCATTGGAACTACTCTAAAAACTTGGTTAAGAAAGTCTCTAATCCAGCATTTGAATCATACAACAAGCAATTAAGAACCACTGCCTTTATTGTATTTAAAGGAGATTCCATTTTGTATGAAAACTATTGGGGCAGCCATACAGAAAATACGCTTTCTAATTCATTTTCGGCTGCAAAAACAGTTGTTGCATTGTTAATAGGAATTGCAGTGGAAGAAGGGAAAATAAAGAACATTGATGAGCCTGTTGGTAACTACATTTCAGCATTTCAAAGGGAAGACTTATCCATCATTACCATCCGTGACTTACTATTAATGGCATCTGGATTGGATTGGACAGAAAGCAGAAAAAATCCATTGTCAAACAATGCTGAATCTTACTATGGAAAAGATTTATTTGGATTGGTTACCCGACAAAAGCGAATTGAGGAACCAGGAAAAACATTTATTTATCAAAGTGGAAATAGTCAATTGCTTGGCTTCATCATAGAAAAAGTTACTGGTAAAACAGTTTCTGAATATTGTTCGGAGAAATTATGGTCGAAAATGGGTATGGAAAAAGATGCTTATTGGAGTTTAGATGAAGTTAATGGCGCGGAGAAAGCTTTTTGCTGTCTTTATGCAACGGCTAGAGATTTCGGGAAATTAGGTAAATTGATTGCACAAAAAGGAAAGTGGAATGATGAACAATTAATTCCTGCTTGGTATTTCAAGGAAATGGTGCATATCCCTGAATCGATGAAAACTGAAAATACGCTACACAATTACCAATACGGATTGCATATTTGGATTTATCAAGGATATAGTTCACCCATTTTTTATTGTAGAGGAATACTTGGTCAATACATTATTTCTATACCAGAAGAAGACCTTGTTATTGTAAGATTGGGCGAAAAAAGAGGAGAAACAATTCAACCTTCGGGTAAAAACCAAAATGAACAGCAATTAAAAAAGATTGGACATTCGTCGGATTTCCTGAAGTATATTAATTTTGCAGCTGAAATTAAAAAAGAGGCAGAAAAGCAATGAGAGAAGAGTTACTAGGACCGAAAGTTGAAAATGTAGCGGTGTGTGTTGCCAAAGAAATGGGTGAAACTGGTGAAGCGATTTACAACGTATATCTATTGAATTTACGTGAAGACATCATTGAAGGCATTATCATCAATAGTAAGGGTTATGGCGAACACCCTGAAACTGGAGAAATGATTAAGACTTCTACCCTACGTCACTGCATGGAATTGATGCTTCCAAATGAAGCGGCAAAAATCGAAGCAATCGTTGAAGAAGTATTTGTTATAGCAAATGAATATTGGGTAAGTTTTTATGTGGATGGCGTGATGCACGACAAGAAATTTGTATTTGTTGCTGGTTCGATCACAGAAGAAAATATGATTGATATTCCACAACTTGCTTGCAAAGGAGTTGTAATCAAATAGTATTAAAATAAAAAAACCTGAGAACGATTATAAGCTATTCAACTTTAATCTTTCTCAGGTAATCTCTGCAAGAATATAAAACCTATCTTATCGACGAAGGATTTAACATTCGGTTGCCTAATTTCACAATTTATTTACAAGCTTCCTTCTTTTTTAACAATTCCTCTCCACCTAATACTTCGAATGGAGCGCAAATGCTATCTTTTTGGGAAGTCAATGATCTTAATTTAACAACATCTTCGTCAGTAATTTCATCCAAAGCAACGGCACCATACTTTGATGCTTCTACATTGAGCTCTTCACCTACAGACAAACATTCGCAAAAACGCTCATCCTTATTTGAATTACATGCAACGAGTGCTAATGCCGCAAAAAGAAATAGCTTTTTCATTCGATTAATCTTTCATTAAGAATTGGTATCGACCAATGTTTTTCAATGCGATTGCAGTACCACGCGCTACAGCTCTTAAAGGATCTTCAGCAATGTGTGCAGGCAATTTAGTACGAGCAGAAATACGCTTATCCAAACCTCTCAACATTGATCCACCTCCTGCTAAATAAATACCAGTTTTGTAGATATCAGCTGATAATTCTGGTGGCGTCATCTCCAATGCACTTAAAATTGCTTCTTCAATTTTCGAAATCGTTTTATCCAATGCATGTGCAATTTCAGAATAGCTAACGATAATTTCTTTTGGAATCCCCGTCATTAAATCACGTCCACGTACTGCGAAGTCTGCTGGTGGATTTTCCAATTCTGGCAACGCTGATCCAACTTCAATTTTGATTTGTTCAGCTGTACGTTCACCAACCAAAATATTGTGTTGACGACGCATGTACTCCTCAATATCAGCTGTAAAATCATCACCTGCAACGCGGATAGATTTATCACAAACGATACCACCCAAGGCAATAACTGCGATCTCAGAAGTACCACCACCGATATCAATAATCATGTTACCCATTGGCTCTTCAACGTCAATACCAATACCAATTGCAGCAGCCATAGGTTCATGTATCAAGTAAACTTCTTTTGCTCCTGCGTGCTCACAAGAGTCACGAACGGCGCGTTTTTCAACCTCTGTAATTCCAGAAGGGATACATACGACCATACGTAATGAAGGATTGAACAAACTTTTTCCAGGATTGATCATCTTGATCATCCCACGAATCATTTGTTCAGCACTATGAAAATCTGCTATCACACCATCTTGTAACGGTCGAACAGTTTCAATCAATTTGTGCGTTTTACCATGCATTTGTTGCGCCTTTTTACCAATTGCAACAATTTTGCCGGTTTGTATGTCTTTAGCAACGATAGACGGTTCGTCTACCACTACTTTATCATTCATGATAATCAGCGTATTAGCTGTACCAAGGTCGATAGCTATTTCCTGTGTTAAGAAGCTAAATAATCCCATTTTATCGCCCTTTTTTGTTTTTTAAGGTATAATGTTAGTCAGATTCTTCGTAAAAATGAACAAAAAGTTACACTTTTTCGATAAATCTTCACTTTTTAATGTTTAAAGTGACGGTTACCTGTAAATACCATTGCAAGACCATTTTCATTGCAATAGTTAATTGATAACTCATCTTTGATTGAACCACCTGGTTGAACAACCGCTGTAATCCCAGCATTCTTTGCAATTTCAACACAATCTGGGAAAGGGAAAAATGCATCAGATGCCATCACTGCACCATTCAAATCAAAGTTAAATGTTTTCGCTTTGTGAATCGCTTGTTGCAAAGCATCAACTCGTGAAGTTTGTCCAGTTCCACTTGCCAACAACGTTTTGTTTTTAGCCAAAACAATTGTATTCGATTTTGTATGTTTAACCAATTTATTTGCAAACAACAAGTCTGTAATTTCATCAGCAGTTGGTTGCTTCGTTGTACGAGGCTCTAAGTTTGTTGCACCTTCGGATAACAAATCTTTGTCTTGTTCCAAAACACCATTCAAAATTGTTCTAAATTGTTTTTTCGGAAGCTCAACCTCTTTTTGAACCAAGATAATTCTATTCTTTTTCGATTGCAATAAAGTAATTGCATCTGCAACATAAGCTGGCGCAATAATTACTTCGCAAAACAATTCGTTTACCAATTCAGCAGTTGCTAAATCAATTTCTGTATTTGAAATCAAAATTCCACCAAATGCACTAACTGGATCACCAGCTAAAGCAGCTTCGTATGCTTCTTTGATAGTTGAACGTGTTGCAACACCACATGCGTTGTTGTGTTTCAAGATTGCGAACGTAGGATCTTCATTTTTAAAATCAGACATCAAAGCCACTGCAGCATCAACATCCAATAAGTTATTGTACGACAATTCTTTGCCATGCAACTTATCAAACATTGCATCCAAGTCACCGTAGAAAACACCTTTTTGATGAGGGTTTTCACCATAACGCAACACTTGTGAAGTTTGAATGCTTTGTTTAAAAACATCTAATTCACCTTGATTGAAATAGTTGAAAATATGTGAATCGTAATTGGAAGAAACATTGAATGCATCTCTTGAGAAAGATTTACGCTGTGCTTCTGTCGTTTCACTATTTGTTGCTGTAATAATTTCCAAAAATGAAGCGTATTGCGCTTGCGAAGGAATGATTACAACATCCGTGTAATTTTTAGCAGCGGCACGAATCAAAGAGATTCCACCGATGTCAATTTTTTCAATAATATCTTCGTGAGATGCTCCAGAAGCAACAGTTTGCTCGAATGGGTATAAATCAACAATAACCAAGTCAATTTCTGGAATTTCATATTCAGCAATTTGCGCTTGATCTTCAGCCAATGAACGACGATTTAGGATTCCACCAAAAACTTTAGGATGCAATGTTTTAACACGTCCTCCTAAAATTGAAGGATATGAAGTTAAATCCTCCACTCTTTCAACCGGAATTCCGAATCCTTCTACAAAAGATTGTGTTCCTCCAGTAGAATAAATTACTACTCCATCCTTGTGTAATTGCTTTACAATTGGTTCTAAACCTGTTTTATCAAAAACAGAAATCAATGCTGATTTGATTTTTTTTGTTGCGCTCATGAAATGTATCTGAAAAGAAAGCGCAAAAGTAGCTATTTTTTTGCTGATTAAACGGTTTTGTAATGAAAAAAGTGATGAACGTCTGAAAATAAAAAGCAGCACTATTTTACACGTTCAATGCTGACGCAAAAAAATACTAATTAGTGTGATATCTAACACAAAAGCACAAATCTCAGCATCTAATTTATCATTCCCATTTACTACTTGAAAATTGAAACAACATGTTGCGTATTTGTTGTCGCATTTTCGAAAAGCACAGTATAAAATCCACTTTTTAAATTGAACGCACCTAATTCGACTTGTTGATTTTTTGACTTCAAGATATTCTTAAGAATACTTTTACCTGTCGGATCTATCAACTCATAGGTAATGTATTCATTTTCTGAAAATTCAGAAAACAACACATGAAAACCATCGACTATTGGATTTGGATATACACGAAATGGAGTTGTTGCTTGCAATTTATCAACCAACAAGATTTCGGGATAAAAATACACATCCAAATAAGGTGAAAGGTCAAACCTGTGTAACTTTTGCTCGACATTTATAATTGATTGAGAGAATTTTTCATTGGAAATGTAATAGTTCAACCCATCAGCAGTAGCAATTCCTTCCACCTGATGAAAGGGCAAATTCAAGTTGATTTTTCGTTTATTTCCACTCAGAAAATCCGATCCATCGAAATCATACAATAAATAAACAAAAGGACTTAGTGATGTGGAATAACCTGAAAGGGCAATCAGTTTTTTTTCTTCGAAATGTGTAGCTCCAGTTATTAACCCTTCCACATTCAATGTACCTTTTAAAACTGCTTCTTGTTGACCAGGAGCTTTTTCCAATTCGAAAATTGATGTTGCATTGGAGATCCATTCTTTTGTAAAAAGATAGATTTTATCTTCAGTAACAATAAATGCTTCACAATCAAAATTAGTTGCATTAGCAGCACTTGTGGTAAAATCAGTTTGTGTTTCGTAAGAAAACTGGATGGTGTCAATCGTCGTCGGATTTTCCCATTCTGACTTCAAGAAACGATAGATTTTCATATCTGTTCGAATACCCGTTGCATTATTCCCGAAATCACCAATATAAATATAGTGTTCATCTTGTGCAATATCTTCCCAATCAACATTGGAAACAGTTGGGATTTGAACCGTCGACATAGTAGAACCATTCGTTAAATCGAGTTGGTATAACTTTGTATCGCTATCATCATTGTGTGTCAACAGTACATCATCAAAAAGAATCAATCCAGATGTTTCATCGATAGCATTTGACAGTACAAAACTATGTTGTGGAACAATTGTCGTTGTTGAATAAACACAAGAACCATCATTTTGCGTGGCATTTGCATTAAAATTTGTTGCGTGCGAATCTGTGCAACCAGTAACCTGACTAAACAAAGTATTTGCAAGAAATAGTAGTGTAGTAGTAGTTAAAATTTTCATTATTTATTGAATTCTAAATGTTAAGGGAAAAGTGTAATAGGAATCAATTGGTATACCATGTCTTTTAGCAGGAATCCAAGGTGGCATCTTGGACGCAAGTCTTACAGCTTCAGCATCGCATTCTGGACAATCAGGAATTCCCTTCACCACTTTAATATCACGTATTACTCCATCCTTTTGCACTGTAAATCTCAGATGTACCTTTCCTTGTATACCATGTTCAATAGCTCTTTCTGGGTACTTAAATTCATTGGAAATAAATTGCAACATTGCCTTTACACCACCATTAAAAGATGCTTCTACGTCATCAGGCAGACCAACAGGTAACGAATCTGACTGAGCCTTAGCAAAACAACAACAGAAACAAAAACTAAATAGGAAGAGTAACTTTTTTATCATTTTTCCTTTTTCATGAGAAAGTAATAGCCGAGAAAATTCTTGTTTGGAATTTCAAATTTCAAGTCGTCTTTAGTTATATAAACTATGGTTGACATCGTTTCAGAGGCATCAACAGCACTTTTTAATGTAACTACATTTCCATTATCAATTACATACGTTCCATGGTCGATGTACGCATCGTCATTTCCTTGGAAAGAATAATTTACCGCGAATTCATATGTTCCGGATTTTGATTTTTTTCCATCCCTAGAAAACTTAATAAATCCTAGTATTGGCACTTCATTTTTTAATCCATTGTAATTAAAAATTGTAAGTGTCACAGGTTTCCAAACCCCATCAAATTGTTTATTTTTTTGCACCTCCTTTGAGCAACCTGCAACAAAAATAATAGCCAAAATTAAACCTACGAATTTCATTTATAAGTTATAGTTAAAACACGATTATCAGTTACTAATTTACGCAGTAAAAGCTCCAATTGTGCTTTTGATTTTTCCTGCAATTCTAATTTTTCTGATCGATTTCTAAAAACTCCATCTGCTTTTCGCTGTAGTCTTACACGCGCATTGTCATGCCATTCACCATGCTCTTGAAAAACAGAAACTGAAGACGGAACAATCAGCACATTCAATATTTTAGGTTCGGGCAATTGAATAAAAATAGAATCTTTCGTGGAATGTATATCAAATTGCTCATCTTTCAAATCGAAACCAAAGCGCACTTCCCCACCAACAATTAACGTCAAACGACGTTTGATTGCAGATCCTTTAACGGCGTATTTCCAATTTTCTAAATCGGACAGTTTAACGACATTAGTGGCAACTTGCTCTGTAATATCTTTATAATATTCAATGGAATCTACCACCAATTCATCTTGGTAATTAACCGTACTTATTTCAGCAATTTTTCGAATATTTTCAACCTTCAAAGGTGTTGCATCTAGTTTCCATGACAAGTCTTTTTTAGGCCAACAACTGCGAACTATAAACAGAAGTCCAATAGCAATAAGTGCCACAATAATAAGATTGATGACCAATCGGATGATATCTCGTTTGCTTGTCGCCATTACTTTAAATCGGGTTTAAATTCAATATTGACGGTTTCGAATCCCAATTCTTTGTAAAAATCAGTTAAGAAGACGCGTGCATTTTTTTCAGCATCTTTAATGATATTACTTTCCATCATATCATGACGAATAGACTCCTCGCCCATTTTAAGAATCTTGATTTTTTCAGTTTGCGAAAATTCCATTCTAAATCCATTTACATCCGACATCTCTGTTCGAATTTCACTTGGATTCATTTCAAAAGAAACAATTTCAGCTGCTGGCAAACGTAGCGTAACTGTCGTTTCATCGCTAACTACGACATCTTCTGGTTTGATTTTTTGCAAATCTACTCCAGCCTTCACCTTTGCTCGCACGCTGATCAATATTTTACGATCGCCTAATTTATACCACTCTTTATTGTCGTTCAGTTGCAAAATTTTGCCAAATGTATATTCAGTTGTAGCTAAAGTTCCCAAATTATGGATTTGATAAACATCAGCAACAGGCAATTCTTTCTCCTCACTGCATGCGGCAATGAAGAAAAATAACACCAAAATTATGCTCCATTTTTTCATCTTAAAAAACTGCTAAACTCATCATTTGCATTCCAATTTTCAACGCATTTGCATCAATATCGAAACGTGGGTGATGTACACCAAAAGTAATGCCCCTTTCTTCATTTCGAACGCCAATTCGGAAGAAACAAGCTGGAACTTCTTGTGCATAAAACGAAAAATCTTCTGCTGCAAGACGTATTGGCAAATCTTCAACTTTTTCGCTTCCTAACAAATCAATTGCTTTTTGCTTCAACTCTTCCGTCAAATGCTCATCATTTTCTAAAAACGGATAACCTTTACTTATTTCAATTTCCAGTTGACCGCCATTTCCTTCAACAATAGCTCTTGCTTGCTTTTCGACCAACTCAAGCGCTTCTGCTCTCCAAGCTTCATCCATTGTTCGAAATGTTCCTTTCAAAATAGCTTTGGATGGAATCACATTTGTTGCTCCCAATGCTTCGAAATGACCAAATGATAAAACACAAGGTATCTTTGGATCACATTTTCGGCTAACAATGGTTTGCAAATTCAAAATCAATTCTGCTCCAATTACAATTGGGTCGATGCATTGGTGAGGCGTAGCTCCATGTCCACCTTTACCATGCACAGTAATGTATATTTCATCGCAACTTGCCATGTATAAACCACCTTTAAAACCAGTCATTCCGACAGGTAAATCTGGAAATACATGTAAACCGTAAATTTTCTCAACTGTTGGATTTTTCAACGCTCCATCGCGAATCATTAAAGAAGCACCACCTGGATTTTTCTCTTCTCCCGGTTGAAAAATTAGTTTTACCGGTTGCGGCAATTGTTCTCTTAATTCATTTAAAATTTCAGCTGCTCCCAATAAAATAGAAGTATGCACATCATGTCCACAGGCATGCATTACACCTTCAACTTTTGATTTGTATGGAACATCGTTTTCTTCATGAATAGGCAAGGCATCCATATCAGCTCTCAGGGCAACCACAGTTTGATTGGCTGTATGCTGACTACCTTTGATTAAGCCAACAATCCCTGTTCCTCCAACGCCAGTTGAGTGTTCAATTCCTAACTCCGTTAATCGAGCAGAAACATAGTTCATTGTTTCAAGTTCTTGGTACGACAATTCCGGATGCTGATGCAAATATTCTCTGTATCCACGCACTTTTTCGAACAATTCTTCCGAACGATTGATGATCTGTTGCTTTATTGTATTCATTAGGGTAAAAATAATACAAAATGATATACATAATTCAAACAATTGGATTGAAATCCATCGTGATTCAATATATTTGAATAGAAATTTGAAAAAGAATGGAATTCCGAGTTTTGGACAATGAAACTGATTTTTTAAAGCGGTTAAAAGATCGTTTTGAAGCAAATATGCATCGTCATTCTTCTATAACGTGGAATCAAGTTGTGGCAAAACTTTCAGCTGAGCCTTTAGCAATTCTTTGGAAAATGGAAGAAACGGGTGGAGAACCAGATGTAGTTCAATTGAGTGATAATTCATCTGCTATTGTTTTCATCGATTGCGCAGCAGAAACTCCAAAAGGAAGAAGAAGTTGTTGCTTCGATGATAAAGCACTTGAAAGTAGAAAGGAACACAAACCAAAATTTAGCGCAGAAGGATTAGCTGCCGAAATCGGAATTAAACTTCTGGATTTAGAAGAATACCAGCAATTACAAGCACTAACACCTGTTGACTTAAAAACTTCAAGTTGGCTAAAAACGCCAATTGAAATTCGAAATCTTGGAGGAGCAATCTTTGGCGATCGAAGATACGATACTGTTTTTTGTTACCACAATGGTGCCGAATCTTATTACGCAGTTAGAGGATTTAGAGGGAAGTTGGAAATTTGAAATTTGAAATTAGAAATTAGAAGGGAAAGGATACTGAATTTGTAATGAACGTAGCTATGAAAAATTTAATCGTATTTATACTTTTTATACTAGTTGGATTTGGAGTTTCAGCGCAAGAAAAACAAGCTTATGTTATTTTCAACTCGGAAGGCAAAAAAGTGAGCTATAAAAAAGTTTTGAAAGCGGCCGAAAATTCTGAAATTACATTTTTTGGAGAATACCACAACAATCCGATTGCGCATTGGATACAATTAGAGTTGACAAATGATTTAGCGTTGTCGAAAAACAATCAGTTGTCCTTGGGATTCGAAATGTTTGAAGCCGATCAACAACAAATCATCAATGATTATTTATCAGGAAAAATAGAAGAAAAGAAATTTCAAGATTCCATGCGGATGTGGTCGAACTATAAAACAGATTACAAGCCTTTGGTACAATTAGCAAAAGAGAAAAACATTGCCTGCGTTGCTTCGAATATTCCAAGAAGAATTGCCAGTTTGACTTTCAAAAAAGGAAGAGCAATTTTAGACTCTTTGGATCAACAAGATTACGCTTTTATGTGTGATAAAAAATTCCCAGTCGATTACGAATTATCACAATACAAGGCAATGTTGCAAATGACAACAGATCATGAAAAAGGCAAGAATTTCATCAATGCACAAGCAATAAAAGATGCAACGATGGCGCGATTTATTCACGAATTGTGGACGCCAAACACAACATTTATTCATTTCAACGGTGCTTATCATACAGATTTTGATCAAGGAATCATTTGGTATTTGAAGAAAGTACGACCGAATTTAACTTACACCACGATCACGACTGTGGAACAAGATAATATGAAAAAATTGGACAAAGAAAATCTTGGTCGAGCGCAATTCATTATCTGTGTTAATCCCAGCATGACCAAAACACATTGAATTAAACCATTGTAATAGTTGTACGAATTAGAATCCATAAAAGATCAACGCATTTTGTATTCTTACCTGAATTGGGGCAAGGGACATTTGTCGCGGAGTATTGGTGTTATTCGTGTTCTAATTCAGCAAGGAAACACTGTAATTGTTGCAGGAGAATCACAAGACAAATCAATCATCCAATCCTATTTCCCATCGATTGAATTTATTGACTTTCCTGGATATCCATTTCAGTTTTCGGGGAAAGGAAATTTCACTGCTGATCTTTGGAAAACCAGAACTGAACTTCAAAAGTTTATATTGAAAGAAATGGAGGAAGTTGAAAAAATAACTGTTCAACACCAACCTTCACTCGTAATTTCTGATCACCGATACGGCTTTAGAAGTAGTATAATTCCATCGATATTTATAACACATCAAGTGCAATTGGCATTGAAATGGTGGCAAAAACCTGCTCAATTTATTCATCGTAGATACATGTCGTCGTTTAACCACATTTGGATTATGGACGATAAAAAATCTTCAATTGCTGGAAAATTAAGTCAAAACACATTAAAAAACGCTTCTTTTATTGGTCATTTTAGTCGATTGGAAGAAACGAATTTCCCGAAAGATATTATTTTGGGCGTAGTGAATGGTCCAGCGCCATACAATCAGCAATTACTTGAAAAGTTGGTTCAAAACCCGACAATTGATGTTATCATTTCGCCCATTACCCATACAGATTCAAGAGTGATTCAGGCAGCTAACTGGCAAGAAGTGGACAACTATTTTCATCGCGCAAAAAAGATTTATGGTTATGCAGGATATTCAACCATTATGGATATTGTAATCTTGAAAACTCAAGGAGCATTAATTCCTACTCCTGGTCAGACAGAACAAGTATATTTAGCAAAGTTGCATCCGAGATTATCTTAAAGAATGTATAAATTCACTTCCATCTTTGTTATCCTTTTTCTTGTAACAACAAGTTGCTTTGGTCAAACAAGTAAAGCAAAAGGTACTTGGAACTTTAATCTGTATACAGAAATGTATGTCTCTCATAATTTTTCTACTGACCAAAGTGAGTTACCACCCTATTTCTACAATCACAAGCAACTAAATAATTTGCATTTGAATTTACTTTCTCCAACGCTGTCTTATGCAAGTAATCGCTTCAAAACAACTGTCGGATTAATGATTGGAGATTACTCAAACTACAATTTGGCGCATGAACCACTTTGGGCTAGAAATATTTTAGAACTTCACGGCTCATTCAAAATAAGTAAAAAACATGCTATTTGGTTGCAAGCTGGTGTCTTTCCATCGCATATAGGAAATGAAACAGTTCGAAATTGGAATAATTGGACATTATCACGTAATTTAAGTTCTGAAAACACACCATATTATTCAACAGGAATCAGCTTGAACTTCACTTCAAAAAATGAAAAATGGAATTTGAAGGCATTGGCACTAACAGGTTGGCAAACAATAAAACCGACTGCGAATAGTAAAATACCATCATTTGGAACCAGTGTTTTGTACGCTCCTTCAAAAAAACACGAATTTAGTTGGAATCAATTTATAGGCATGAATCAAGGTAAATTCGAGCAGGCTTGGCGTTATTACAGTAATATTTTTTATACATTTTCACCTCTAAAAAAACTACAATTCTTTACAGCACTTGATGTAGGATTAGGTAAAAACACGACACATTCCTATGGATTTTGGACCATTGCAAGTGCATCAGCTCGATTAAACATCACAGATCATTGGCGAATGACTTTACGAGGTGAATTTCTTAGCGATCCGAAACAAACCATGATGCCTTTACCACTGTATAATTCAAAACATGCAACAACATTAAGTACAGTATCATTGAATGTAGATTGGCAAATCCATTCACTCGCCTTGATACGTCTAGAAGGAAAAATTGTACATGATCGATTTAAAAACTACACACAAAAAGCCACTACTTTCCTGACAACAATTGCTTTACAATTTAATTTAGATCATAAGCTAAAGCGAAAACCTTAGTAACCTTTCATGGTGGAATTAGTTATAAGTAAAAACCCATGAAGACAGTTGCTCTTTTTACCCTAGTTCTCCTACATTGGAACCTTGCTGTTGCACAAGTGGAAGAGAAAATTGCGGTTATAGATTCCATTCCTATTCATTTTACCTTTGCAACCAACAAAGTTATTGATCTTACAGAAATCACAAAAAGATTGGATAGTTTATCGCATCAACCTTATGATTCTGTGAAAATAAACGCCTATACTGATACTGTTGGATCGAGCCTCTATAACATTCCCTTGGGTGAAAAAAGATTAGCAAAAGGGCTTGAATTATTTATACCTACTTTTAATACAACAGCACAATTAAATCAAGAAAACCTACATGAAACACGTATAAATAATCATGCAGATGTGCACGATAGCTTATTTCGACGTGTTGACATTATTGCTTACAAAAAGCAATTAAACATCGAGTACGGCAAGCCATATCCGCTACAAATAAACTTTGATGGCAACCAGCATTTTTTACGAGAAGAGGCAAAAGTTGAATTAATGAAACTTGTAAAAGCATTAAAAGCATTTCCAGAACTTCATATTGAATTGCATGGTCACATCAGCGGTAGAACATTTTCGAACACATCACTTTCATTGAATAGAAGTTTAAGTACCAAAAAATTTCTGGTGCAAAATGGCATTGAGGAGAGTAGAATAAGTTGCTTTGGTTTTCAAAATACCCGACCATTGAAATTTGAAAACCCAGGTGAGAACAATCCACAGAACAGACGTGTTGAAGTTATCTTTATTGAACCAAAATAAAAAAGCCGTTCCCCTGTAGTTGGAACGGCTTTTCAACGAATATACGTTGTTTGTAGAATGCGAATTTAAAGGGCTTATTTCGATAATTCTTCTTTTACCAAAGCAGAGATCACTTTTCCATCAGCTTTACCAGCTAATTTTCCAGTTAACATCCCCATTACCTTACCCATGTCAGATGGACCAGCAGCACCCGTAGCGGCAATTGCAGCTACAACTTCACTTCTGATTTCATCTTCTGTTAATTGCTTAGGCATGTATTCTTCTATCACTTTTGCCTGAAACAATTCCACGTCTGCTAGATCTTGTCTTCCTTGCTCAACATACAAATTGTAAGTATCCATACGTTGTTTGTACAATTTCGTAACAATTTTTGCCGCTGCTTCGTCGGATACTTCACTTGAACTACCGGCAGTAGCCTCTAACAACAACTTAGCTTTGATATCGCGAATAACTTCTAAACGCTCTTTATCTTTTGCCAACATTGCTGTTTTAATATCAGCACTTATTTTATCAAAAAAACTCATTTTCTTTTCTTATTAATCAACATTATCATGTAAAAATGAATTCCCACCTCTCAATCTCATTTCACCATTTTCACCTGGTTGAACCGAATAACGTGACGCATTAGAATCTGCGCTATAATTACCACCATTTTCGATGCTAACGCTTCTTCTAGTATATGCTGGTTCATTTTCGAATTGAATGATCCCATCTGCTTTTTTCAAACGAGCTGTGAACTCATGAATGCGGTTCATTCTTTCTTGTTGCTTTCTTTGTTGCTCTTCTGGAGACAAAATTTGTCTTGTTTCCTCTGCTTTCGCTTCAATTGGTGCTTCATCATCTAATGTATGACGAATCACATCTGGAGTTGAAGTTGGCATAGAAAATGGAGTTGCAGCAATAGGCTCTTCATAAACTACTTCATTTTGAATTGGCGCTACATCGTTTGTAACCTCCCAATCAAAATTAATTGCACCTTGCTCGATAATATCATCATCCAAATTTACCTTTTTTACTTCAGCCTCACTTGGTGTATTTGTTACAGGTGTACTTGGAGTAAAGTATGAAGGTTGAACTGGAGTTTCAACTACCACAGGAGCTTCTTGCTTCATAAATGGCTCATCTCTCTCAGTTGTAATCTCCTTAGCTCCATTCCACATTGTAGATTCAGTTGGTGAATTTAAAGGTGCTTTGATTTCTGCCTTTGGTTCATCCTCTAAAACTACACGTTGCTTTTCAGCTAACTTTTCGTAACCAGTAATCGGGCTAGAAGCAAATCCTGTTGCGATCACTGTTACGCTCAATTTATCTCCTAATGATGCATCGTATCCATGACCAAAAATAATCTCGGCTGTAGATCCTGCTTCATCTTGAATGTAGTCAGTAATTTCTGACATTTCATCCATTGTAATTTCTGAATCACCGTAAGTAACGTTTAACAATACATAATTTGCACCGATGATTTCGTTGTCGTTCAACAATGGAGAAGACAATGCTTGCTTAACTGCAACGATTGCTCTATCCTCACCATCAGCTTTAGCGCTACCCATAATTGCAACACCAGAGTTACGCATTACAGTATTTACGTCATTTAAATCCGTGTTGATTATACCAGTTACAGAAATAACTTCTGCGATTCCTTTTGCAGCAACTGTTAATACATCATCCGCTTGTGCGAAAGCATTTCCGATTGTTAAATTACCTGTTACTTCACGTAAACGTTCGTTGTTGATAATCAATAAAGCATCAACACTTCTACGCATTTGGTCAAGTCCATCTTCAGCTTGTTGACGGCGTTTTCTACCTTCAAAGCTAAAAGGAACTGTTACGATACCAACAGTTAAAATACCCATTTCTTTTGCAATTCCAGCAATTACAGGAGCAGCACCAGTACCAGTACCACCACCCATTCCGGCAGTTACAAAGACCATTTTCGTGTTGTTTGATAACAAATCACGGATTTCGTCGATATTTTCAACAGCAGCATTTTTTCCAATCTCAGGAATTGAACCTGCTCCTCTTCCATCTGTTAAAGATGGTCCTAACTGAATTTTGTAAGGAACGGGAGAAATATCTAACGCTTGTTTGTCAGTATTACAAACGATAAAATCCACACCAATAATCCCTTGATTATACATGTGGTTCACTGCGTTGCTACCTCCGCCACCAACTCCAATAACCTTGATAATTGATGAGTTTTCTTTTGGCAAATCGAATTCCATTTTCTGTTGTATTTAATTGTTGTCTGTTGTTCTAGTTAATGTTGTTCAGCGAAAGATTTATTAATCCTCTTCGATGAACCAAGTTTTTCCTTTCTCTACTAAAGATTCAAAGAAACCACTTCTTCTTTTTGTTGTTTGTTTTTCTACTTTATCCTTTTCAGATTTATTCACCTGATTCAAATCACCTTTGCGATCTTGATCCAAGAAACCTGTTAATACCAGTCCGATTCCAGTAGAATAAATTGGACTCGCTAATTTATCTAGTTCATTTGTATTTGCTAAATGCTCAGTTGGATATCCGATACGTGTATCTAAACCAGTAACAAATTCAAATAATTGTTTGATGTGTTTCATTTGCGCACCTCCACCAGTAACGACAATTCCACCAATTAATTTTTTCTTTAAACCTGAATTGATGATTTCGTAGTCAACCAATTCAATAATTTCAGTCATACGAGCATTGATGATGCTCGATAAATTGTGGACTGAAATTTCTTTAGGATCTCTACCGCGTAAACCTGGAATACAAACAATTTCGTTTTCTTGGCTTTCGCTTGGCAATGCAGATCCAAATTTTGTTTTCAAACGTTCCGCTTGGTTACGCATAATCATGCAACCTTCTTTGATGTCATCCGTAATTGAATTTCCACCAAAAGGAATGATTGCAGTGTGTTGAATAATTCCATCATGGAAAATTGCAATGTCAGTTGTACCACCACCGATATCAACCAAAACAACACCCGCTTCCTTTTCTTCCATCGACAATACTGCTTCAGCAGATGCGATTGGCTCCAAGATCAAATCTTTAACTTCCAAATCAGCTCTAGTAACGCAACGCATGATATTTGTACAAGCACCAACATTTCCAGTTATAATGTGGAAATTTGCTTCCAAACGTACACCTGGATGTCCGATTGGTTCTTTAATTCCTTGCTGATTATCGATGATGTATTGCTTCGGGATCACTTTAATGATTTGCTCACCAGGAGGCATCAACATGCGATACATGTCTTCTTCCAACGCATCCAAATCACTTTGTGAAACTTCTTTTTCGATATTTGTACGCGTTAACATTCCACGGTGCTGCATACTTTTGATATGCTGACCAGCAACACCAACATAGGCACTGCGAATAATTAAGTCAAAATCATTTGCAATACTTGCCTGAGTCTGCTCAACAGCAGATCTGATCGATTGAATTGTTTTTTCGATATTTTCTACGATACCACGAGCTACACCAAGGGACTCAGCTTGACCCATAGCTGTAATTTCGATTTTACCATGCTCATTACGAGTACCCACGAAGCATGCTATCTTCGTAGTTCCAATATCCAAACCAACAACAACTTTTGACATATAAATCCTTTATTCTTTTCGTTTACACACGATTTGATTATCGTATTTCAGTGAGATTTCGCTATACTTCCCCCATCCTTCATACGGAATCGCTTCATTGTAAAATATCTTTAATTTCTTAAATTTTTCTGCAACATCTTGATCTGTCAAGGCTGAGCCAAAAATTATTTTTTGTCCCCCAACCAGTGGAATTAGTACAAAATCGCCATTGTTTTCTCGGTGAATTTGCCCAATTAATGACTGCATTAGTGGATCATTGCAAACATAATTCGAAATTCGATACACATCATCCAATTTTCGAATAGTTTTCAAAGAGTCATTGTTAATAATTATGGATACACTTTCTTGACCAAAACGGTCAGGTATATCACCAGACACTACCAACACTCTTGCCGTATGGTCTACTGAGCTACTAATTGTATGACCATCAGCATCTAGATAATAATTTTGACCAACGTTATTAAAGATGTGCGCAATGGGTTTTCTTAACTCAATATCGATGTTCCAACTCGCATTTAAATGTGTAAAAACTTTCACATTTCGCACCTCTTCAAACCCTCGAATAAATTGCTCAATTTTCTCTGTATTAAGATCTTTAACTCGCTGATGCACAAAAAGAAAGTTGTTACGTTCCAAACGCGCAATAAGCTCATTTTCAGACAAAAAAGAATTTTCACCAGTTACACTAATTTGCACTTCCGGCTTTTTCACAATCAACTCATTTAATGCACGTTGCGTTAAAACAAGTAAAACAACACTTGCAACACCAAAGAGCGACCAAAGCGATATTTTAAGCCATTTATTCACTCCAAATCTCCTTTAATTGAGGAACAATTCGATCGATATCACCAGCACCAATTGTTAAAAACACACCTTCATCTTTGGTTGACAAATAGGAAACAACTTCACTAGGTGATAAAATCTTTTTACTGTCGTTTTTAATGGCATCTAAAAGTGCATCGCTTGTTACACCAGGAATTGGTAGCTCGCGAGCTGGATAAATCGGCATCACGATTGCTTCATCCAAACGACTAAGTTGCTCAGCGAAACCATCGAAAAAATCGCGTGTACGAGAGAATAAATGCGGTTGAAAAACACCTGTTACTTGTCGATCAGGATACATTAATTTTATAGAATCAATCAGCGCTTTCAACTCCGTTGGATGATGTGCATAATCGTCGATATAAATTAATTTTTGCGATTTAATTTGATATTCGAACCGTCTCTTAACACCTTTAAATGTTTTTAACGCATCACAAACCACATCCAATTCAATTTCTAACTGATAACATAATGCGATACAAGCAAGTGCATTTTCCGCATTATGCAAACCTGGAATTCCAAGTTCCACGTCCACTAAATCTTCGTAAGGAAGGGAAACATCCATTAAAAATCGTTCATTTTCATAACGTAAATTATGAGCAGAGAAATCAGCTTCCACCTCATTAACTCCATAGGTAAACGTTTGTGCGTTGGTTGGTAAATTCAATCCATAGCGCTGAATCACAAAACCATCTGCTGGATGCAAATTAGCATACATTTCAAATCCTTCACGAAAATGCGATGCATCCCCATAAATATCAAGATGATCGGGGTCTGCAGAAGTAATAATACTTGCAAAAGGTGATAACCTTAAAAAAGAACGATCAAATTCATCTGCTTCAATAACTGTGTACTCAGCTGAAGCATTAAGCACTAAATTTGAATTGAAATTTGCGGAAATCCCACCTAAAAATGCATTACACTTCGTTTCAGATTGATCCAAAATGTAAGCTAGCATTGTACTAGTTGTTGTCTTTCCGTGCGTTCCAGCAACTCCAAGTCCCTTCGATTCTTGGGTAATCAATCCCAAAACTTCTGAGCGTTTTACAATCTCAAATTCTTTGAATTGAAAATGCATTAATTCTCCTAAATTCTTTGGAACAGCTGGCGTAATGATTACCAACGTTTCATCCTTATTCGTATATGGGCTTGGAATGGAGGAATTAAAATCTTCAAAATGAATGTCGATTCCTTCTGATTGCAATTCAGTCGTTAAAACCGATGGTGTTTTGTCATAACCTGCAACATTCCACCCCAACGATTTGAAATAACGCGCTAACGCTGACATACCAATACCACCAATACCTAAAAAATAAGCATTTTTATAATCAGATAATTTGATATTTAATTTTCTAATTTCCATTGTAATTTATAAATCATCAATAATGCCAACTAATGGCTTATTCAATTTTTGAATTGGTTGCAAAGCTTTCAAAATTCCTGCAATAAATAAAAGGAAAATTGCTCCCACACTTAGGTAAAATCCGACATAAGGTAAATAACCAATATAAGTTGGACCATCGTATAAAAAATAGCCATCTTCATTAAAAGCCCAACTGAAAATATAATACCCACTAATTGCTACTAACGGAAGAGCTAGTGACAAGATTTTAGTAAGTAAATTATGACGCAAGAAAGTCAACACAAGCATTGGTAAAAAAACCAAAACATAGGCTATAAACTTCAATTGAAAATCATAATTCACATACATTTCTTGCAGTTCACCATTGTCATTTGGAAACATATGCGTGTGTTTGAAATCGGAAACAAAAAGCGTAAAAGTGAAGCTAACAAATGCTAGCCCAACAAGTACTTTTACTATTTCCAATTTATTTTTCACGCTTTTTTTGCAATTTTCTTTATTTCTTCGACTATATCTCGTGTTGCATTAGGCTTACCAAGTTTTGAAATATTGGATTTTAAATCTTCCTGCAATACATTATTAGCAACCAAATCAATTGTTGTTTGTACCAACACAGAGGAGGCTTCAATATCTTTAACTAAAATTGCAGCGTCTTTATTAACCAAGGACTTTGCGTTATGCGTTTGATGATCTTCGGCAACATTTGGAGAAGGAACCAAAATCGCAGGTTTATTGATTAAACACAATTCTGACACAGATAAAGCACCAGCTCTAGATACAATTACATCAGCGATACTGTATGCAAAATCCATTCTACTGATGAATTGTGTCAAATGAATCCCAGTCAAGTCTTTTCCCTTTAAGCGTTCGATTAAAGAATCATAATATAATTTACCACACTGCCAAAGCACTTGAATTCCTAGCTTTTGAAAATATTCTATTCCAGCTAGAAAGGAATCGTTCAAAGTTCGAGCTCCAAGGGATCCTCCAATCACAAGAACAACAGGTTTTGAAGCATCCAAACGAAAGAAATCGTAGGCATCTTTTTGTTTCCCTTCAATTTCAGTTACTTCTAATCGAACAGGATTTCCAGTTAAAACAATTTTCTCTTTTGGAAAAAACTTCTCCATTCCATCGTATGCAACGCATAATTTCTTTGCGCTTTTTGCCAGCAACATGTTTGTTTTACCTGCAAATGAATTTTGTTCCTGCACCAACGTAGGAATGCCAAGCATTCCAGCCGCTTTTAATGTCGGACCAGAAGCATAGCCTCCAACTCCAATTACAACATCAGGTTGAAAATTCTTTAGCGTTTTTCGTGCCATAAGCATACTTTTTATGACTTTGAATGGCAATAAAAGATTCTTTAAAGTTAATTTTCGTTGTAATCCTGCAATGGGCAAACCGATAATTTTATAACCTGCTTGCGGAACTTTTTCCATTTCCATCTTCCCTTCAGCACCGATGAATAAAATGTCAATTTCTGGAAATTGTCGCTTTAACTCATCTGCAATCGCAACTGCTGGAAATATATGTCCACCAGTTCCTCCACCAGAAATAATTACTCGCTTCATGCTTCTTCGTTTATAATTTCATTATCTAGATTATCAGCTATCGCTTTTTTCTCAGCTTTTTCTTGTTTCGCTGCAATACTTTGAATCATACCGATCGACATACAAGTCATAATCATAGCAGATCCTCCCATAGCCAATAACGGCATATTTTGTCCCGTTACAGGAAAAATACCAGTACAAACCAACATATTTACAGACGCTTGTGTCAGCAACAACATACCAATTCCAATACAGAAATATGTTTCAAAAAGTTGTTCAGACTTTAAACCAATACGGATGATTCTATATAAAAGTATCAAGTAGGCCATTGCTAGAACTATTGCGCTAAAAGAACCAAACTCTTCCACAAAAGAGGAAAAATAAAAATCGGCGTATGCTTCAGGTAAGTATTCTTTTAATTTTCCATCTCCAACACCTTGACCAAGTATTTTACCGTTGTAAATTGCCAATTGTGCATTGACTGCTTGGGCATTTTCCACCACATTACTTTCCGTATCTATTCGATTTAAAATTCTATTTTCCCATGTTGTATAACGAGGTAAAATATTTAATTCAGGAAGTAACTTGTGCGTTGTAACAATAAGAAACAAACCACCGATAGCTAAACCTAAAATTGCAAATATCCGTGACCAAGGAAATTTTCCCACAAAAAGGATGACCAGCGAAAGCATAAAAATAATTGCTGCAGTAGAAAAGTTATCTTTTACAACTAAACCACATACAGCTACAATAGGTAGAACGATGGGTACAAAACCTTCTTTCCAGTCTAGAAATTTATCTTTTCGTTTGACCAATTGGCGAGATAAGTACATAATCAATCCAATTTTAGCAAAATCTGACGCCTGGAAGGTTAAACCGATAAATGGAACTCGAATCCAGCGTTTAGCATTGTTGACCTCATTCGGTAAAATGAGCGTGAGTAATAAAAGTCCAATACCAACAATAAACACAAATTTTGCGATTTGATTGAAATATTTTGGATCTTGTTTATGAATCCAAAACATCGCTGCGAAACTCATCAAAACATAGATAAAATGCTTGAATAAGTACTTAAAAGGTGTACCTCCTTCAACTTTTACCAAGACAGGAACAAAACTAAAGACAGTTACCAACGAAAAAGCCAACATCAATAAGGTGATGATCCAAATCACACGATCGCCTTTTAGGTATTTTAGGTATTCTTTCATTTAGTTGTTCTTCTTATTTTATTTGATGTAAATCTAAAAAGCGGTTGAATTCATTTTGTTGCGTTTCTGCATCTATTCCTTCCGTACAAAAAACTATGATAGTTCGTGGCACTTGCCATTCATTCATTTGATGAAAAGCCAACTTGATATCATTTAAATAAGCCACATTAGCTACAAATTTCAATTTTTCTTGCTTCAAAGCGCTAGTTGATTGAAACAAAATAACACCTTGCAAATTTGTTACAACTTGGTCATCTAGCTCTAACAAACTATCGAGGATATTTTGATTTGTGACCAATAATACTTTGAATGGAAAGGCATGAATCGTATCAGCCAACGTTGCAAGTTCGGGATTTGACCACGAAAAAACATCCATTCCCCACATCTTTCCATGCGGACGCAAAAGACCGTGAACATGCTGAGCAATTGCATGCTTTCGAATATCAATCAAATTGTGTTCTACCTTGGTCTTTTTCATGTCGAGTACTCTATAACAACTAACAAATTTATCAAAATAGCATCGTTCTAATTGACCAATTTCATTTGGTTATGAACATACAGATGCTTATAAAAATAGAGAAGAAGAAACCTGTTTTTTCAAATACTAACAGATTGAATCGATATTTAACACCTTCATATATTCAAATCATGTTTTCACAAATTGAATAATCAGTCCTGTAAATTGCAAAAAAAGGCATCCTATTTAAGCGATACTTTTGATTTATAAAAAAATCAATATGAAAAAGATAACACTAAATGTATTATTACTATTTTCTGTACTTGCAACACCTATCGTTTCTACAGCACAGGATGGAAGTTTATTAAAAGCCGTTAAAGATAAAATCACAAGCGGAAAATCTAAAGAAGGAGACTCTGCAAAAGGTGATGCTTCTAAGGGTGGAAGTGCTATGGAAAAGGATTTAATCAAGGATTCAACAAGTAAAGTGCTAGAATCAAGACCAATTCGAACAGATTCTCGTTCACTAAGTGGAATTTACTATTCTAAATTTCCTATGCGCGTAAATAAAGGCAGTGGTTTTGGCTACGTTAAAAAATTCTTAGTTGAATTAAATGAAGGAAATACGATGCTTCTAAGATTTCAAACAAGATTGTCAGTAGAATTAAACTTAGATCCATTATCATTTACAAATAGACCAAATACACCAGATTATTTTCCAATTACAACGAGCAAAAAGTTAGGTCACTACTTAATTGATGACGTAGTGAATATGTATGGAAAACCTGCTTCAGATAATCATACGCAGGAGATTAACAAATTGGATTTCTCAAAACCTGCTGGTGAGGAAGTTGTATTTTCAGGATGGGGATTGGATTATCGTTATGTTTTAGAATTAGAACCTGGGATTTTGATTATCGCCAATTTAGATAACATCATTGATGCTAAAACTCCTGAGCAATACAAAGTATTACAAGAAAAAGGTTCATACAACTTGTTCTATAAGGCAGAATTAAAAGACAAAGCATTAGCAATGACAGATGCTCAAATTTGGGATAAATGCAAGGCATTTTTCGTAAAATACATGGATGCATACAACAAAGCGGATGATGAAAGAAGTGCCTTACCAAAGCCAGTTGCAGCATTTAAAGAACAACCATCTAACGAGAGTTTAATGAAAGCTGTTAAAGCAAGAATGGAAGAAATGCCATACTATAGAGATAGAGAATTAGTTTATGTTTATACAGTAGCACCTTGGGAAAAAATGTATGAGTACATCGGGCGTCAAGGAAAAACATTAACATACCGCCAAATGCAAGTTATTGCAGTATTCAAGCATGGTAATAAGTGTCAATATGCTAGAATGTTGATGCGTCAAGATAATGCTTACGAAGGAGGTACTGCGATTGAAAGATTTAGTGGTAACGAGGTATTCTGTAACGGAGACCAACAGTTGGAAGATGTAAAGTGTGAAAAAGCGATGATTCACAAGAAATAGTTTTTCATAGTTCAATATAGTAAATAAGGGCTGTTCTATTACTGGACAGCCCTTTTTCTGTGTAACATAATTGAAGTAACAACTTCCAAGTGAACCTATAGAATTCAAATCAATGGAAAATCACAAAACATAAATCAGTCAATTCTTTGATTAAAAATTTAAAGAAAAAAAGGGGCCATTTCTTTCGAAACAACCCCTTTGTACTATTGTAAAGTCAAACTTATTGAATAACAACTCGGAATACCTTTTCAGCATTATCAGAAGATAATTTGAAGAAGTAAACTCCTGTTTCAAACTCTTTTAAACTCACTGTGTTTACACCTGAATTAATCGTTGATCCAGCTTGAACTACTCTTCCATTTACATCTGTTATAACTAATTCCAATTGACCTGTTAAATCCGATTGGATGTATACTACATCAGTTGATGGATTTGGATAAAGTTTCACTTCTTCCAACGCCAATTTATCAATTTCTAACAAATTACAAGCACCAACTACAAGTAGAACAGTTGCTGTATCATTAGGACAAACTCCATTTCCTGCAATATAAGTAAAAGTAAATTGACCAGGTAAATTGGTAGTTGTATATTGAGAGCTTGGCAATGCAACACTGCTCGGGCTATACCAAATACCATCCAAATCAGCATTACCACTTAATCCAGACAACAGATCCAAGGGTTGGTTTTTACACGCAGTAATTGTCCCGCCTTGCCCCGCATTTGAAGGTCCAAATATTTTAACTAGAGAAATGATAGAATCATATGCACATCCTTCGGTAACTCGATACTGCATGCTATAGGTATTATAAGCTAATGCATCTGTCATTAACAATGAATCAGTAACACTAATGTTCACAGCTGGGATTGAGGAAGACCAAACCCCTCCTGCCTGTTGATTAAAAATTGTATTAAACAAGTTTAATGTATCTCCTGAGCAAACAGTAGTTAAAGGATTGACGTTACCTGCATTCAACTGGATGTCAGAAATATTAAGCGCAAAATTTCCATTAGTTGAAGTGTACTTATCAATCATTAAATAATATGTGGAACCAGGTGTTAAACCACAAACGGTGTAGTTAGGAGCTAAACTAGTTCCACCAATTTCATCATCATTTGCAGCAATCAATGTGAATGTACTGAAATCAGCACAATCTTCGGCAGAGTAAACAGCCGCCTGTGAATTAAAATTAATCGCTGCCGAGTTGATACGTACTTGTCCGGTTGCAGGCGCTGTAAATGTATACCATAATGACCCATTCAATGTTGAGTTCACCCAACCAGTTGTAGTTTGCGAACCTGTTGCTGGAGGAGCAATACTAGCCTCGTTGGTTGAAACTGTAGCTCCAGTTGTATTGAATGTATAATCATTACCTAATTCTAATGGTTGAGGCGTACAAACGATATCGTTAGTCGCTGGCATTATTACCGTAATAGGTCCGACGTATGCAGATGTATCACCTGACAGACAAACCGCTTGAACGTATACTTGGTAGACTCCTGAGGCCAATAAAGAGGCATCAACAATTGTATCCGCATTATTTGTTCCTGTTGCAACTGTAGGAGTTACACTACCAAGTGGAAATCCAGTCATTCCATACTGAATATTGAAGGATTGTATTGGGAATAAAGTATTTGAGGATGTCCAAGACCATGTTAACCTCAATGAGTCTGGCGCAGAAGTACCCGCAATTCCAAATGGATTAGAACAATTTGGCAGTGTATTGAAATTATGAATTAAAGCCATTGAGGTATCACCATTTGCACAATTAGCGTAAATATAAATAGTGTATGCTGTTAATTGCGTTAAACCAGAAATTGAAGAGGTATTACTTGTTTCGTTCAACACTATTCCTTCACCCGGATTAAATCCTTGCGGACCGTATTCGATAATCCAGTTTGTTTCATTTGAGAGACCAGCAGTCCATCCAAATTGGATATCTGTAGCTCCAAGTGAGTTCGTTACAAAACTCTTAGGTTTTGGACAATTTGTATAATAGAATTCAACACAACTATTGTTTTGAAGATACACAGGGCTATTATTTGATATGTTAATATCTTGATTTGGACCAGAAACACCAATGTCGGCATTAGCTCCAAAATCATCTGAAGCATTCGGCGCTCCAAAAACTACATCATCATATACAAACCAGAATTTTCCTGTTGCCTCATCGAACTGCACTTGGAATGTCACAGTTGGAGCATTAGCTGATCCTGAGAAGTTACAAAGATCATCCCACTGAACAATGAATGTTCTGTTTGGAGCAGTTCCGATGGTTTCATAATATACATTTCCTGACTCATCATCCATGTCATCACCCCAAGGGTAAATAAAGTTCCCATTAAATGAAGTCATATCACCGCCTGATACAATTTCAGCAGTAGTAGTCCCTAAAGCCATACCTCCATTATTCCCTACTGTACAAGTATTTACCAAAACTCCTTGATATAATATTGAAAAAGGAATCGTTACTCCTGCTTCAGAATCATCTGATAATTCCAAATCAGTGCCTGTACTAGAAATATCAATAAACCCTGCAGTTGGACATTCAGTAGACCAATCAAGATAAACCCCTTGATCATATGTATTAAAGCCAACAGGTCCAGTCCAAAGTGATGTATCACCCTCACCACAGATAGCTCTGACATAAACTTCATAGAAAGAATTCGCTGTTAGACTAGAAATATTCATAGGATACGAAGTTGTGGATTGGAATATTCCTGTTCCCATTGTAAATCCGCTTAAACCATATTGAATTTGCCACAAAGTCTCTGAATCTCCAGGTGTTAAAGTAATAACAGCATCATTTACAGATGCAGATAGAATAGTTAGTGCAAGAGGCTGAGGACAAGTCAATCCCAAGCCTTCGAATTCATATGCACCGATATCTGGAGTGGATAATGATCTAGGATTACCGTTAATATCTAAATTAGGAGAACCTAATAACGCGATTGGATTTGCTCCACTTTCGATGGCTGTCGGAATCGTGCTCAATGGCAACAAGTTTGTATTAGATGTAAAAGGAGCAAGTTCGTTTGCCAATGGTACAGAATTCAAATCGTTTGCTGCATTGTTCGCTTGAGAAACATTCTGCCATGTATTCAAATTCAAATAGTTTCCACTACCTGCAGTAGTTCCGATTTTACCAATCAGGTGACTTGCATCATTAGGAATTCCGTAATAATTTCTGTCTATAGATGTATTCGTAAAATTGTATCCACTTGGAAACCACATACAGCTAAATTCAACATTTCCAGTTGCTATAGTAGTTGTAGTATTTGAAAAAATATTGTTCTTAATATCTAATCCTGTGGCAGTAGTTGAGGTAATTCCCAAAGCTGAACTTGCAGCATTATTGTTATTGGTACTTGTATAATTTCCAAAAAGATGAACGGAATTATAATAAATTTTATGACCAGCTCCTCCAGCTATACGTATACCAAACGCATTGTAAGTAGTACTAGTTGCGCTATAATTAGTTGTTATTATATTACTGATACTGTTATTATCTATCAAAAAGTTACTTCCTGCAGAAACACTTATCCCATAAGCACCCCAACCATTTGTTGTTGCATTGCTAATTGAGGTTATGGTGTTTGAGGAAACTTGAACATTGTTAGTTGTTCCTCCAAAATCCATAGCAGCAACGTTAATTGATGCATTAGCGATTATATTAAATATAGTATTTTTAGAAATCGTTCCTACTAAGGTGTTATAAGCAATAATTCCACGGTATCCAATTTGATCTGCCGTTGTGCTAGATCCTATGACATTGTTGCGAATAATAAGATTATCATTTTGGTTTGTAGTAGATCCATAAAAATGAACACCTATGTAAGCCTTTTTAATTTCATTGTTCTCAACAGTAACATTATCATAATTTGCACCACCAGTTGAAGCAGACATCGTGGTAGCAGCAGTAGAACCAGCATAAATACCGTAGGATGTTGCGACAGAACTTCCTGAAATACCGTTTGATCCAGTAGTGTTACCAATTAAAATGTTATTTTTAATGGTGAAGTTGTCAATTCCCATTCCAGAATTTGATGTTGTCTGACCAATTAATCGAATAACAGCTGTGTTACCAAAACTTAAACTATTGGTATTCTGAATTGTTAAATCTCTAGTTTCTCCACCAGCAGCAATTGATCCATCAATAGTAACATTATCAGAACCATTGAAATTTAAAACTCCGAAACCTGCACTTGGAGCTCCCGAGATGACTACTGAACTCGTTGGTTTAATCACTAAAGAAGTGAATGACGAGTTACCCACACCATTTGTTGTCAGAGCAACTGGTGATGTTGGCTCTACAATATTAGCAGTGATATTGATCGAAATTGCTCCTGTATGAGTTCCAGAATTGATTGCAGCGAATGCTGCACTAATAGTGGGGTAAGTTGCACTAGTGGTTCCTCCAGTTGCGGACAATTCCACTTGAGATTGCACATGAGAATTAATGAACAAGCATAAAGCAATCAATAACCCAGGCAAAAGTTGTCTGAATTTTTCTTTCATAGTAAATAGTTTTTTTTTACAAATATAATGAATGCGTAACCATTTTAGATAAAAAATTTAATCCCCAAAATTGAATAATCATCGCATCAAGCATTTTCATATAATTGAATATCACATTCTTATGGCATAACTAAGTTTTAAAGTAGTTAATTCAACCTTCTAAATCATATCAAAAAAAACAGTTTTTGAACGTATATTAATTGCAGTGTTAAAATTTGAATAATTCAACTCTGTAATATGAATAATCATTACAATTACCCTCGTTGATAATTTCTAAGACAATTTTGATGAATAACAACTCGGAATACCTTTTTTATTTATCAGAAAATGATCTATAGTAATTGACACATCTTTCAAGTTCATTTAAGCTGAAAGTATTCGTATCAGAATTAGTCCTTGTTCATGTTTAAATTACACGTGTATTAATCAATACTAAAGCTTAGTAAAAGATATAGAAAACCTGATTAAGTAGCCAAAAAAATGTACCTATACCTGAAATCACAATTTACAATAAAATCACCCAAAAAAGCATTAAAACCTCATATACAACTGATAATCAATACAATCAATGCTAAGTGATTTTCCTAACCATTTTAAGGGAAAACCCTTAATCTAATAGGTATAAATACGTGTTTTAATAATGCTTCAAAATTCATGGAAAAATTTCATATATATTTGTCTCAATAAATTACTATTGAATACTACTACAAATTACAAAAGCCCGTTTTGTTCAATAGCGGGCTTTTTTTTTAAAAAAATAGTATATTTGTGGCTGAAAACTGAAAGATAAACTGAAAAACTGAAAAAACTGAAAAATTAAAGATCACTGAAATAGCTTTAACACACTGAAGAAAAAGAAGGATAAATGAAAACTACATATTAACCACATGCATTCATAATCCTAAACACCAAATAAGATATAATTTACATACTTCATTTCAATTAGAATAGCTACATTCTTAATAAACGACGCTATTTTCTTGTCAACTTTTTTTTTCTAAAAAAATTAATTGATTATGAAAAAATTACTACTTCTGTTAACGTTATTGGTAAGCTTAACCAGCAATGCACAGTACAATTATCAAATTGGATTAGATTACCACGACTCATTGACTATTCCAAAAGATGTTATTACTAGTATCAGAGCAAAAAATATCTTGTGTTCAGATATTAAGATTAAAGATTCAAAAATTGGATTCAATTCGAATGCTAATTTATCTCAACAAGAATTGGCAACAATTATAAGCAACTATGCATCTGTCACTTACTTCGAAAAACAAAAATTAGGTTCAATTAACATTCCGAATAACTCTCAAAAGTATGGTGGTACGAACTGCACCAATGCTGGCCAGGTTTGCAGCAATACAACCGTTTCTGGAAACAATGGAGGTTATGGTACGCAAGAGTTGCATAATGGAAATAACGGTTGTTTAAGCTATGAACATCAAGCTTCATGGTACTACATTAACATTGAAACTACTGGAGTATTAAAGATGACGATTGGCACAAATGTTGACTACGATTGGGCGATCTGGGGGCCGTATACATACGCAAATGCACCCTCAGCTTGTGCTTCATTGGGGCAACCAATTAGATGTAGTTGGTCTGCTGCTTATGGAAACACAGGTATGACTACAGCAGGAACTGTGCAAACAACTTCCAATGGCTGTTCAGGTGGCCCTTGTTATAAGAATGTAAATCCAGCAGATGATAGTGAAGATGCAGGTGGAGATGCATGGGTGAGACCATTAAATGTACAAGCAGAGCAAGTTTATATTCTATTGGTTGATAACTACACTGCGAACTACACTCCATTCACTATTGCATGGGGAGGAACGGCTGGTTTAGGTTGCACTGCAATTCTTCTAGCAGCAGAAGTTGTTGAATTTAAAGGAGACAACAAAGATGATAACAATTCAATAAAATGGACTACTGACTCAGAACTGAACAATGATTATTTTACATTGGAGCATTCAAGTGATGGTTTTACATGGAAAACAATTTCAAAGCAAAAATCTCAAGGCGATAATTCTAATTATGAATTCAATCATGCACAATGGAATACTGTAAATTACTATCGCTTATCAATGACTGATATGAATGGTGCAGTGCGATCGCATTCAGAAATAATTTACATGGAAAATGAACCTTCAGAAATTACTGCTGTTTACAATTCATTAGGACAACAAGTCGATGAAAACTACAAAGGTTTAGTAATCATTCATTACAAAAACGGAAGAACAGAAAAGTCGTATAGATAATCTTTACTGCAACTAATTACACTCAAGTAGTTGATTTAAAAGTCCGTTAATTAACCAACGGACTTTTTATTTAAAAAAAACAGTATATTTGTGAAAAATAACTGAAAAAACTGAAAAAACTGAAAAATTAAAGATCACTGAAATAGCTTTAACACACTGAAGAAAAAGAAGGATAAATGAAAACTACATATTAACCACATGCATTCATAATCCTAAACACCAAATAAGATAT
>Ga0233377_1000184_pt1 | contig 35229 bp, 31 predicted proteins | sample ElkDunMinimDraft_6_FD_191540 | JGI IMG/M metagenome (GOLD analysis project Ga0233377, IMG submission 191540) | Fecal eukaryotic communites from dung pellets of Tule Elk in California, USA - Elk Dung E36 | ecosystem: Host-associated > Mammals > Digestive system > Large intestine > Fecal | place...
TCATCAATTGCTTTTCCGTTATACAGTTGTTGCATTACTGCACCAGCCGATTCAGTCGATGCTTTGTATTCTATTTTAAATTTAAAACCTCTACTTTTAAGAATATTTTCTGCAAAACGTTGAGATTTATCCACACAGTTTGGAACTTCAACTAGTTGTGATTTTTTTGAAATTTTGATGCGAAGAATACGTCCTTCTTTTACGAAAGTACTTGAAGTTTTTGTTGCTTCGGGACTTTGAGAGATGATTGTTCCGTCAGCTTTTGTTGGGTCGTAAATACTTTCTACCACTTCATATTCTAATCCAATATCAGAAAGTAGTGCATCAATGTTTTTTATGTTTTTTCCAGTTAAATCTGGAACTAATACTTTTTCACCATGGTTGGTGGTGCTATTTAGGAATGTTTTGGTGATAAAAACTACAGCAATGTAGGTTAATAGAATTAAACCAATGTTGACCAAAAACTTTTTATTTACAACAAAGTTTTTAATTTTTGTTCCTAAGCTCATTCGCGGAAAATTGTTTATTTAAAAACAAAGATAAGATTCTATTTTAATTGATTATTGACAATGAGTTGAATTTCATTTGTAGGATCTTTTTACTTTTTCCCCACATTCAAGTAAATACCATAATAAAAACCAGACAGATTTAAGCGCATTTCTTCTTTCGTTGCCCCAAATTGAAACGCAGCATTGGCATCATTTCTCAAAGCAGATGAACTGTGAAATTGGTAACCAACTTTTATTCCTACACCAGAAAAATAGCTTTTCTCTACAAATCTGTATCCAAGTTTCAATTCAATATTACCACTCCAATTTCTTGCACTTCCCTTTAATGAGGTGGATTTAATGATTGGTTGAATTCCTCCTGGAGTTAATAATTCAAATTTCTCAATCCAGTCTGTTTGTTCGATTGAACTAAAAGCGTAACCTACTTTAAAGCCAATTCCTATTTGAAAACGGTTTAGGAATTTTGATTCGTAATTGTCAAAATGGAGAATTCGATTGAGGTATACTGTTGACGAAATTCCCACTATATACGAATGGTTTGCGATCTTGACTTTATGGTCTGCTAGAATGAATGTAGATGGTGATCCACCTACGTAATGTTGTTGTTGGTATTCTCTCCCAAATTGATTTCCCTGGTAAGCACCATAAATTCCAAAATCCATAAAATTCGTAGGCTGATAACTTAAAGACGCTCCAAAAAGAAAAGATGCTGTTAGTGTATCTTTTAGATATGTATCACCAAAATGGCTTGTTGTGACATCAGTTGTATCTCGCAAATAGCGATTGTAAACTTCCATTTTTTGGTAGTGAATTCTACTTGCATCAATTTCAAATGTGAAGTTTCCTTTTTCTTGTGCAATGGTGTTGTATCCCACAAATACCAAGGCGATGATGAGAAAGTTTTTCATTATTTTCCGAAGTTTAAGTAAATTCCGTAGTAAAGTCCACTGAAATTAAGTTTCATTTCTTCATTTGTTGCTCCGTATTGAAATGCACGATCTCCTTTATCTTTTAATACTGGTGTTGAATGAAATTGATAACCAATTTTTACTCCAAAAGTTGAAAATAATTTACGTTGAACTATTCGATAGCCCAATTTTAGTTCTATCGACCCGCTCCAATTTTGCGAGCGAAATGTTTGGTAATTCATGTGTTCTTGTCCGGGTATGTCATTCGTTTTTAATAGTGATGTAATGTATTGCATTCCAGTAATACCATTTCCTATTTCAAAAGCATTCAAAGAAAAGCCTCCTTTTAATCCAACTCCAATTTGAAAGCGTTGTAGGAATTTGGTATTGTACTTTTCAAACTGAAAAATTTTATTTAAATACACCGTGGTGGATGCTCCAATTGTTAATGATGAAGTTGTTACCTTTTCTAAATAGTGTCCGATTAAAAATTCCGGATTCATGCTTATATCATAGCCTAATGAAACTTGATCGTATGTTCGATTGAAGCGATTGGACTGATAGGAGCCATAGATGCCAAAACTCATGAAGTTGAGTGGTTGATAGCTTAAAGAAAGTCCATATAGGCCGCTTTTCTTTAATGTGTCATTGATATATTTACTTCCAAATAATTTTGAGGTCTCGCTTGTTGTGTCACGCAAAAATCTGTTGGCAAGTTCCATGTTGTTATAGCGAATTTGATTTGCCTCTATTTCAAAGGTAAAATCGCCTTTATTTTGAGCAGAAACTGTCAAAATTGTAAGGAACAAAATTGTTAAATAGCTTTTCATTGTGTTTTAATTTGGAATTATTATTTCTTCTTCTTCCAATGTAAATGGATTAAGTTCATATAATTTACTTTCGGTATAGAAATTTATGTTATTGCCTACTGGCTGAAAACTTGCTTTTGAAATGACAATTCTAGAAAAATCGGCAGCATGGCAAAAGTTTCTAATATTGAAATTACAATCGCAACGAATATGTTGAATTTGATCGGTTTGCAAATCATAAGTATATAATCCATTTCCTGCAGTAAGTATCAATTTAGTCATTGAAATCCAGTTTACATTCGTATATAGTCCTAATTGTGAACCCTTATATAAAGAGGGACTTTTTATATGTTTAATGATATTTTTAGTGTTTAAATCTATAAGCCTTACATCATTAAAATAACTATTTAAATAATATTCAGGGTGACTCCAAGTTCCCATATTATGGTACCATTCAGGCGAATAAATTGAGTCAATAATGTTACCGTTGTAATCAAATATGAACGTACGTGCTTCTGTTGGAGATTTTTTAATGTTATTTACAATAAATTTATCTCCGTTGGCATTCCATCTTGCGTTAAACCAAATGTTTGATGTTCCTAGGGCGGTCAGACTATCTCCATTGCTCTTGAATTTGTAAATTTGATTGTTAGAGACAAATAAAATCCAATCTTTCTTTCCCCACGATAAATGTGACGGATGCAAAATGCTATTAAGTACGATTTTTTTCTCTTGTGTAACTGAGTTGTAGATGACAATTTGAGATTGATGTCCATTTCCGTATGGAGCGGATATAAATGCTATTTCATCTGGGTTATTGGGGTTAATTTGAGGGAAGCGATATTGAGTTTCGCCAGAAATTTCTTCTAAAGGTGTGTTAGAGGGTAAAATATAATTTGGACAATTACAATCAACGTAGTCTATTGCTTCGTGAGGGATGAGAATATTGTTCTCAATGACTTTCTTCTTGCATGAGAAGAAAGTCATAAGAACAATAAGCAAAAAGCTCATATTTTTCATTATTCTTGTTTTATAAAAGGTATAGTAACGGATTTACTAGATGAAAGTATTTTTGCGTAGAACCTGGAGATATCATTCATTGTATCGCGTAAAAATCTGTTGGTAACTTCCATGTTGCTATAGTGAATTTGGGTCACATCTAATTCTAGGGTGAAGTCGCCTTTATCTTGAGCAGAAGCTGTAAATACTACTAAAAAAAGTATGGTAAGAATGTTTTTCATAAGTAATCATCTAATAGTAATTGTTTTTACTAATGTATTGAAAAATAGTATTGTTAACATGTTTTTATTTTGAACTGTATATTCTATTGACTCATCTCAATAGTAATTTGAATATAGTGGATGTTAGTTTGGAAAGTACCTTATTCACTAATTTTAAGCATTGTTTTTAACAGACAATATATAAATGTTCATTATTTTTTTTAAAGGAATGCCTTAATCACGATTGGAAATTCTATATTTGCGACTTTGTAAATAATTTAAACGAAAACAACCCATATGAGAAATAGAGGATTTTTCTGGTTTTTGACCATACTCTTAGTCATTATTTCAGTGTATCAAGTGTCGTTTACTTTTGTATCTAACTCTGTAGAGAAAAAAGTAGCGAAGGAAGTTGAAGGTGAACTTGGTGATTATAAGGAATTAGCGAGTAAAACTGGAGATACGCTTGTCATTGATGGTATTTTAATTGACTTCAGAAAACCTGAAGGATTAGAAAACGCTCGTACTGCTTTAATCAGTAAAAAATTGAAGGAAAAAGGAGACGCTCCTGTTTATCCTGTGTTAGGTTCATCTTTTGCAACTGTAAAACAACGTTCAATGGCCTTTGGTCTTGACTTAGTTGGAGGTATGTCAGTAACTATGGAAATCAATATCCCAGAGATGTTGAAAAGTTACGCGAGAAGTGAACGTGATTCTAAGTTCAAAAAAGCGTTTGATGCTGCAATGGGTGAGTACTCTGTAACTGGAGGTGACTTTATCGCAATCTTTGCTAACAAGCACAAACAAATCAATAAAGATGTTCCATTGGTTTCTCTTTTCTCTTTAGTAGATAACGAGGAATTGAATGTTAAATCGACAGATGATCAAGTTGTGAAATTCTTGAATGATAGAGTAAAATCTTCTATGAATGGAATTGAAGAAATCATCGATCGTCGTGTTAACCAATTTGGAGTTTCTCAACCTAATATTCAAAAAGACGAGAAAAACAACCGTTTATATGTTGAATTACCAGGTGTTCAAGATGAGAAAACTGTAGCAAATCAATTGCAATCTACAGCAAACTTACAGTTCTTCGAAACATACTCTAGCCAAGAAATGGGAAGAGAATGGCAAGAAGCAGCTGCATTGTCTGTTCAAAATGAAAGCGATGTTGTAGCTGAAGCTGCAGATTCTACAAGTACTGATGCTGCATCTTTGTCTTTAGACGAATTGGGAGATTTATCTAACTCAAATGCTAAAGGATTAGGTCAATTGATGATGCCTTTAGGTGATAGCCCATTTATGGCATTCGCTACAATTGAAGACCGTGTATTGGTTGAGCAAATTTTAGCACGTCAAGATATTCGTCAAATTTTCCCTGAAGATTTGAAATTCATGTGGTCTGCTGACGCTGAAATGATTGATAAAAAATCAGGTTATATTTTATATGCGATCAAAGTTCCTGCTAACGGAAAAGCGCGTGTAGGAGGTAAAGACATTCAAAAAGCTTCTCCAGATGTAAATGAGAGAGGACAAAGAACTGTTAACTTACGTATGACAACTGAAGGTGCTGAGAAATGGGCATTGATGACAGGTGAAAACATCGGTCGCGCAGTTGCAATTACAATGGATAATTTGGTGTACAGTGCACCAGTTGTACAAAACGCTATTCAACAAGGTAATACTGAAATCACAGGAAACTTCTCTTTTGAAGAATCTACAAAATTTGCTGGATTATTAAACGGTGGTGCATTACCTGCTCCATGTGTAATTAAAGAGCAAGTTAAAGTTGGACCAACAGTAGGTGCTGAGAATGCGAAAGGAAGTATGATTTCATTTGCAGTATCATTGTTATTGGTATTGATTTACGTTATTTTCTACTACGGTAAAGCTGGACGTGTTGCAAGTATCGTGTTATTGGTTAACATCTTGTTGATCATTGGTACAATGGCATCATTTGGGGCGGTATTAACGCTTGCAGGTATTGCCGGGATCGTTTTATCATTTGCAATGGCGATTGATGCCAACGTCTTAATCTATGAACGTATTCGTGAGGAATTAGCGCTAGGAAAAGACCAAGCAACTGCAATTAGCGAAGGTTTCAAAAAGTCATTGTCGCCAATTATCGATTCAAACGTAACTTCATTGATTACTGCCATTGTATTGAAAGTGTTAGGTTCTGGACCAATTGAATCATTCGCGATTACGTTGATCATTGGTATCTTTACACAAGTATTTACTGCAATCGTAATTACGAAGTTGATTTTCGATATTCAAATGAGAAGAGGACAAACAATTTCATTTGATATTCGTTTGACGAAAGATGCATTCAAAAACACGAAAATTGATTTCGCTGGAAGCCGTAAGAAATTCTATATGATTTTTGGTTTCATCGGATTGTTAGCTTTGGTTTCATTGTTCACAAAAGGATTAAATCCAAGTGTTGAATTCTCTGGAGGTAGAACATACGGTGTGAAGTTTGAAAAATCAGTTGCTGGACAGTTAAATGAATTAGAGAAAGAATTACGTTCTTCTTTTGATTCTCCTGAAGCGTCTATTGTTTTGAAAACAAAATCTAACTCTTACAACGTTGAAATCATCACAAACTATTTATTAGGTGATGAATCTGCTAACAGTAAAGTAGTAGACCGTTTAGAAACTGCTTTTGAAGCTGGTAAAGACAAATGGGGTGGATTTAAAATCATGGAATCAAGAACAGTTTCTCCTACAATCTCTGAAGAATTGACTCGTTCATCTATTTGGGCGGTATTTATAGCTTTAGTTTTCATGTTTGGATACATCTTATTCCGTTTCGGAAAATGGCAATATTCTGTTGGGGCTGTTGCTTCATTGGCATATACAGTATTAATCATCTTAGGTATCTTCTCTATTTTTAACGGAATTTTACCTTTCAATATGGATGTGGATCAAGCGTTAATCGCAGCGATTCTTACTGTAGTTGGTTACGCAATCAATGATACGGTGGTTGTATTTGACCGTATTCGTGAGAACATCGGTTATGGTAGCGATAGAATGGATGTAGTTGAAATCAACTCTGCATTGAACTCTACTTTATCTAGAACCTTCAACACGGGAGCATGTGTGATTTTCGTATTGTTAATCATGTTAATTTTTGGTGGTGTTCCAATTAGAGGATTTATCTTCGCACAATTAGTGGGAGTAATCATCGGTACATTGTCAACGTTATTCATTGCTACACCAGTATTGATTGACTTATCTAAGAAGAAAAACTAAGATACATTCTATAAAATCAGAAAGGGCTAGTCGAAAGATTAGCCCTTTTTTTATTCGATAAATCTAGCGGAATATAACTAAGGAAGCGATCCTTTGCTTAAAGAAAAGATGCAGTAGTTAAATGAAATGAATTTTGAATTTATTCTTGACCGTAAGAAATCATATTTAGAAACAACTCTCTACCGGAATTTACATTCGTAATATCGAAATTGTTGATGTCTAAGTGTTGATAATGCTTTTTTACCATACCAATACCCTTTGCATAGATTTCATGCTTCTTACGGAAGTAAATCAAGTTAAATTGATCTTCTTGTACAACTTTTAGTGTTGAATCTAGACTATATCCACCAATGGAAAATGGTTGATGGATGTCTTCGAATTCACATATCAATTCATCCAAATTGTTGTACGCATTTGCATCCCAAGTTTTGGAGTCAATTGGAGAGAAAACTAGTTTGATTTTTTTCTCATTTTCCTCTATTAGAATGGCTTGATTGTTTACGATATCTATAAACCAAACGTCTTTTAGACTCCAGCTCTCTGAAGCATTTTGTCGTACAAATCGAAAGTATTTGTTCCCAACATTTCCAGCATTGTCGTGAACCGTATCACCAATTAGTGTCTTTAATTCGTAGTTTGTTACTACAGACGAATCGGGTGAAAGGTGGTTGATTTCTTTTGCCTTGTATATGATAAACTTTCCTTGCTGATTGCCAAAATAGTCGTAATGCATGTTAAACGTTTCCGTTTTCTTTTTACATGCAGCTGCGGATAAAAACAAGAATCCTATGACTATAATTTTCTTCATTGAAATACGAATGTAAAATTTTTATGTGGAATGAACCATCAAATTTCTATTTTCTTATCTGAATCAATTCATCAATTACCTTTCCTTTTCCGGTTGGCATTGGGATTTTCAGCATATGAGCAATCGTTGCAGGAATGTCGATCATTTCATATTCTTTAGATATAACGACATCTTTTTCAAAATCTGGACCAATTGCTAGTAAGCTTATGTGTCTACATCCTTCGCATCCACATCCATGGCTTTCAAATCCTTTCTTCCTTCCATCCAAATGTCGACCATGATCGTTGGTAATGTAAATTGCCGTTTGATCTTTCAATTCTGGATCATTTTGAATGGTTTTCCATAAGTCCAATGTTATTTGGTCTAATTCCTTAATTGCGCCAACATACCGATCCCAATTTCCTTGGTGTGCCCAAGAATCTATATCTAGTAAGTTGATAATGGATAAAGTTGGTTTGTTCTCCAACAAGATTTTCTTGAAAGTTGGTATCAGATCTCTGTCATTTGGATATCCTATTCCCGATCCATTTACTCCACAGTAAGTAGATGGCATGTAGGTATTCCACCAATGCTTGTTTTTAGTATTGGATAACATTTCCAATTTTCCTTTGCTCGTCATTACCCAAGCTTTTGTTTTATCTTGCTTGTATTGCTTAAGGTAATATTGGAAAATACTTGGATTGCGAGGTAATTGCTTACCAAGATTAGAAATGTTTTGATACACTCCCGTTGTTAAAGCAGTGTGACCGGAGTTTGTATATGTTCGACCATTATTTCTGAAATTGCTAAAAAATGTACCTTCTTTCTTCAATACATTCGCCAAATTTGGAATTAGATGATGCGTCGAATCACCCCAAGTTTCCGACCAACGTGGACCGTCTAACACCAAGATGATATGGTATTTGGCTTTGTAAGGATGATGTGGAGCATTCGTTACGTTCGATTCTGTAGTAGGTGTTGATGTCCAGCTCAGAAGCAACGGTAATAGTAATACGAATACAATTTTCCAGTGCATTTGTTTCATGCGTGTAAAATTAAACCTTTTTTTAACTCCTTCTATTATTTGAAGATGATTAACTTTACAATGATATCCTTGAAAACAATTTTGTCTTGAAAAAAATTATAACCATTATTGGTGCTCGACCTCAAATTATTAAGGCTTCTGCGTTAAGTAGAGCTATAAGAAATCATTTCCAGGATCAATTAGAGGAATTGATTGTACATACAGGTCAACATTATGATGAAAATATGTCGCGCTTGTTTTTTGATGAATTGTCGATACCTGTTCCTTCCTATAACTTAAATGTAGGCAGCGGTTCGCATGGTTTACAAACAGCCAAGATGATTGAAGGATTAGAGGAGATTTTTTTAAAGGAAAAACCAGATGCTGTTGTTGTTTACGGTGATACCAACTCAACTATCGCAGGGGCATTGGCTGCAGTTAAAATTCACATTCCGGTTGTTCATATCGAAGCTGGTTTACGAAGTTTCAATAAGGCGATGCCTGAGGAGATTAACAGAATTGCGTGTGACCATATGAGTACTTTGTTGTTTACTCCCACGCAGACAGGAATTCAGAATTTAAAAAAAGAAGGATTTGATCTTTCGATTGAAGATAATATTTCAGCTGATCGACCTGCTGTTTATCATTGTGGTGACATCATGTATGACAATAGTTTGCATTTTTCAACGATTTCTGATGAAAAATCAACCATTTTGAAGGATTTGGGACTAATTCCCAACCAATTTATTTTGTGTACCATTCACCGTGATGGAAATACAGATGTGAAGGAAAATTTAACAGCTATTTTCGAAGGTTTATTGACCATTCAACGTGAATCTGGTTACGCGATTGTATTGCCACTTCATCCAAGAACAAAATCAAAACTTAGTGAAAATTTAGATGGAGCAGTTTACGAGCAATTGCTGTCAAATTCGCTTATCAAAATCATTGAGCCGGTTGGTTTTTTAGATGTAATTGCATTAGAGAAAAATTCAGCAATGATTATCACAGATAGCGGAGGGTTGCAAAAAGAAGCATTTTTCTTTCAAAAACCGTGTATCATTTTACGACCACAAACCGAGTGGGTTGAAATTGTGGAGAATGGAAATGCTATTCTTGTTGGCGCATCCAAATCAAAAATTGAAGCTGCTTATCAAACCTTAGCAAGCAAAAACGATTTTACATTTCCAACTTTGTATGGCGATGGTGCTGCTGCAACATTTATTTGTGAAAAAATCATTAAAGCGTTGAACGAATGATTTACATCTACGTTGATCAAATTTCTGAACGATGTATTTATACATTTGATTTCCTCCTGAAGGAATATCAGATCGATTACCGATTGACAAATGATGTGGAAGTTTTTAGTAACTACAATGGTCCAAAAATCAATTATTCGTACCGTTTCTTTGAGGATGTTGAGACAATCATTCCATCTTCGGTATTGTTTGACGAGACCATTAAAGCTTATGAAATCGAATTAATTGAATACCAACATGAAGATTGTTTTTCTTTCGATGGAGTAGTGGATCCTTTTGCTAGTATCTTCTACGTTTTGACGCGAATGGAAGAATATTTGAATGCAGATTTTAGAGATAAGCACAACCGTTTTCCAGCAAATAAAAGTATCTTATTTCACTATGATTTACTCAATAAATTGTTTTGTGATCGCTTGTGCAAAGCCGTCATAAATGAGTGGTATTCCAAAGGTTTGTTGCCCAATCCGTTTGTTGCATTGGATGTAACGATCGTTCCAACATTCGACATTGACCATGCTTATGCCTACCGTTTGAAAGATTTCGTGCGTTCAATTTTGGCTAAAGCAAGAGATTTTGTAGATGGTAATCAAACAAGAATAGATGAACGTAAATTGGTGTTAAGCGGAAAAATGAAAGACCCGTACGACACGTTTGATACAATTTTAGATATTGCCGAAAATTATCCTGTGCACTTATTTTGGTTGCTAGGAAATTATTCAAAATACGATCGCAATGTTGCTTATTCTCATACTGAGCACCAAGCTTTAATCGAGAAAATGGCTGAGAAATGTATTGTTGGAATTCATCCAAGTTATCAATCCAACACCAGTACTACGCTTTTGGGGGAAGAAATCAATCGTTTGGAGTTTATTTTAGGTGAGAAAGTGCAAAATGCTCGTCAACATTTTTTAAAAATGAATTTGCCATTCACGTACCAAGAATTGATCAAAAATGGAATTGAACACGATTACACCATGGGATTTGCTTCCGAAGTCGGTTTTCGTGCTGGAACTTTGAGAGCGTTTTCTTGGTTTGATTTGTCTAAAAACCGCATCACTAATTTGACCATTCATCCGTTTGCTTACATGGATGGTACTTTGTTGGAATATAAAAATTGGTCTATTGATGAGGCGAAAACACAAATTCAACAACTTTTCAACGAAGCAAAACAATTTGGAGGAGATTTTTATTTTCTTTGGCACAATGAAACCATTGGTGATTATGGGAAATGGAAAGGGTGGAAGCAAGTATTGGATTTTACATTAAAATTAAAGAACGATGAATAAAAAGATGGTAATCACTGGTGCAATTTTGATAATGCTTGCTATTGTATTGGGAGCTTTTGGTGCACATGGATTAAAGAATATCGTTACTCCAGAGCGAGTAGAAAGCTTTGAAACGGGTGTTAGATACCAGTTTTATGCTGGATTTAGTTTATTAATCATTGGGTTTAATGCCTTGAAATTAAACTTTAAAGTCAGTTTTTTCTTAAATCTGATGATTGCTGGTGTAATCTTATTTTCAGGTTCGATTTATGCCTTGAGCTTACAAGATTACTTGCAAGTAAGCATGAAGTTTTTAGGACCAATCACTCCAATTGGAGGTTTATTGATGATCGTTTCATGGCTGTTGTTGATTCTAAAAATTGGGAAGCAACCAGTAAATCAGTGATTTTTATCGGATTTAAACAAACGTTGATTTAATTGGGAAAAACGTTTGATGCGCTTGAAATAATAGGCCCACAATATGCTACCAGTATACAAGCCATTTTTATTGGTTTTGGTGGTGTATTGTTTTATTTCAGCTCGTTGCTTCAGTAAGATTCCTAGTCTTCCGTACATAGCGAAGTGCGAGTCTATTACAGCCCAGATGTTTTTTAATTCACCCTTGAATAAAAATCGAACTCCGGCAATTCCGTCCAAGCACATGCGAATGAACAACTTTGGAAATAAGATGCCTTCGTGATTGCGTACAAGCATGTAAAGACTATTTCTAAAGTTTAAGAAGGTTTTTCTTGGCGACATGTAAGATAACGTTCCACCACCTACATGGTATACAACAGATGCTGGTTGAACATAAAAAGCATAGCCTAATTTTTTAGCGCGCCAACACAAATCAATTTCTTCCATATGAGCGAAGAATGCTTCATCAAATCCGCCTAAACGGTGGTAAACTTCGGATCGAATTAGTAGTGCTGCACCTGTAGCCCAGAATACCTCTGTTGCATCATCGTATTGGTTTTCATCATACTCCAAATGATCAAAGATTCTACCACGACAAAATGGAAAGTAATCGATATCTAAATAACCACCTGATGAGCCTGCGTGTTCAAATCGTTGTTTCTTATTGTAATTTAATATTTTGGGTTGACAACCAGCAATTTTATCATTGCTTTCCATTAAATTGTATAGTGGATTTAGCCAATTTTCTGTGACTTCAATATCTGAATTGAGCAACAAATAGTATTTAGATTCAATTGCTTTTAAAGCATCATTATATCCTTTAGCAAATCCACCATTACTTTCGTTTATGATAATTTCAAGTTGAGGATAATGTGTTTTTACAAACGAAACCGAATCATCAGTTGAAGCATTGTCTGCAATGATAATACGTGCTTGATCGGAGTGGGCTAAAACAGAAGGAAGAAATTGCTCTAAGTAATTTCTTCCGTTCCAGTTTAAAATAACGATACTAATTTCTTTCACTATGTAGTTTTAGGATGTAATTTTTTAATTACCCATTAATTGACGTGCGTTGTTACCCCAAGAACTTGAATTAAATTGGTTGGGATCATCAACATTTCCGTTTACAGTATTTCTTTTCGATAATTCGTACTGCCATCTATTATTTTGTAATTCTCCTATCATATCAGAGTGTAACAATTTATAATTGTTGTTTATCAAATCTGGATTGTAGAAAATGAATTTCTTGTTGCTATAGATCCCAATTTTATTGTATTCCCACATTTCGTATGGATATTCTGCTGCAGACATCTCACGTTCTAATGTTCTGCTAGGTGCTCCATATTGTAAATAAACACGTCCACGATCTGTTTCAAATCCAGGTTGGAAATTTGTTTTAAAGTTGGATTGTACAAATTGAACTTGCTCTTTGTATTTCATCCATGCTTCATACGTATTTGTTGGATCAATCTCTTTCCAAATTCCTTGAATCATTTTGCGCGATAATTCTCTGTCTTTTAAACGCAAAGTTTTCATGATTGCACTTGTTTGAACGGAACCTGAAATTGGAATTATACTTGCCAAGTAAAATTGAACACTATCATCTGTAATTGAACCTTGGAAATGTGGATCTAGTACAATTTCATGTGTGTTAATGACAGTTTCCAAATCGTTACTGCGCTCAAAATCGTATGTTTGAGTTGATAACTCATTGTTTTTACGATCAAATACAGTTAAGTTTAATTGGTATTTTCCAGTAGGTAAATCCGAAAGATTAACAGTCTTAAAAATTGGAACTACCTTATCCGCTTTGTGTTTTGAAACCGAAGTATATGGGTTTAATACAGATCCGTCTTCAGCATTGATCAATTGTTGTCTAACAGAAAACGTTGAATCGGCTAATTGGTCTGAATTATAAACTTCAAAGTAAACTGGCATTGAGTTTAACTCAGTCGGGTAGAATGTTGAAATACGTGGTAAAATAGTGTAACCAGATTTGTAAAAATGGGTCATTTCCTCTGATGGGTACGCTGACTCAGCAATTAAAATATCTGAAATTGAAAGCGCATCCGTTAGTTCTTCTACTGTAAATACAAATGATGTTGTCACAGAAGATTTACTATTGTTCATGTCAAGTAACTCTAGGTTACATGTATACACCCCTGGAAGTAATGCCACGCGTTTAATGTCGTAAAAATCTTCTACAACTTTGTTTGCCATCACTGGTGTGTTTAGGCGATAAGCATCTTTTTCAACCACTGTTCCATTCTGAGAAATATCTAAGATTACAGCAACTTCACCAATTAAATCATCACCTTTTTCAACGTAATCCAAGGTGTAGCCAATAAATTGAAAATGCAATTCGATATAATTTCCAATCTCTGGTGCAGCAAATTGTTTGGTTTGAAGGTAAGCTGCCAATCGCTTGTTTTTTTGTGATTGTGCTTCACCAACAAATGGTAAACTGATCAACAGGATTAAAAGTGCTATTATGTTGAAATTTTTCATATCAATTGCTTTTATATAAAATTACAAATTCTTAGTTAAATGGTATAATCTAAAATCATTCCGTTTACTAAAAGATTGCTTTTATTGATTAAAAGTGAATTTAAGCTTCCGTAGTTGGAATACCGAAATTCATTCTAGCCATATCGCTTTGCGGTCCAACTTCTTGAATTACACCAAATGTTTGTTCATATTTTTGGATGTTTTCAGCTAATGCATTCATGAAACGTTTGGCGTTTTGTGGTGTCATAATAACACGAGCTTTCACTTTTCCTTTAGGAACGCCAGGCATCAATTGAATGAAATCTTGAATAAATTCACCAGGTGAGTGCGTGATGATCGCTAAATTAGAATAGGTACCTGATGCTACATCTTCTGTTAGCTCAATATTGATCTGATTATCATTGTTATTATTGTCCATGAGAGTTTATTTTAAATCTAAAGTGCTAAAGTAGCAATTCTCCGATTAATTTCATAGGTTTATTAGGCATGAAGTAGAATAATAATGTAAATTAGCAAGCTAATAACGAGTGACTTTTAAAAGTAGAAATTACGACCTATGTCTTTCCAAAAAACAATTTTAATTACAGGAGGAGCGGGCTTTATCGGTTCGCATGTGGTGCGACTGTTTGCAAATAAGTATCCGAATTACCGAATTGTCAATTTTGATAAGTTGACCTATGCAGGAAATCTAAGTAATCTGAAAGATTTGGAGGATAAAGGGAACTACGTTTTTGTGAAGGGAGATATCGTAAATCGTGTAGATGTGGAAACTGCTTTTGCACATTACGAAGTTACAGATGTAATTCATCTAGCTGCTGAGTCACATGTTGATCGGTCGATTGAAGGACCAATGGATTTTGTGAATACGAATGTGGTTGGAACGGTTAATTTGTTGCAAGTTGCAAAAGAGAGCTGGTCGAACCTTGAAGGACATGTTTTTCACCATGTTTCAACGGATGAAGTGTATGGTTCGCTTGGTGCGGATGGATTATTTACAGAAGAAACTGCCTATGATCCACGAAGTCCCTATTCAGCTTCAAAAGCAGCATCCGATCATTTTGTCAATGCATTTTACCATACCTACGGATTGCAAGTGAAATTGTCTAATTGTTCAAACAATTATGGATCTCACCACTTTCCAGAAAAATTAATTCCATTGATGATCAACAATATCATTAATGAAAAACCCTTACCGATTTACGGAAATGGATTGAACATCAGAGATTGGTTGTGGGTGGAAGATCATGCACGTGCCATTGATGTGATTTTTCATACAGGAAGGGTGGGAGAGTCGTACAATGTTGGTGGATTGAACGAGTGGACAAACTTGGATTTAGTACATTTTTTATGCGAATTGATGGATCGAAAACTTGATCGTCCAGCGGGAACATCAAAAGGATTGATTTCTTATGTGAAAGACCGTGCGGGCCATGACATGCGTTATGCAATTGATGCGCATAAATTGGAAAGCGAATTGGGATGGAAGCCAAGTTTGGAATTTGAAGAAGGATTGGAAAAAACAGTTGATTGGTATTTAGCAAATCAAGATTGGGTTGAAGAAGTAACTTCAGGTTCCTATCAGCAGTATTATGCAAAAATGTACAATCTGTAATTCATGGCTTTTTGGGATTTATTTAAGAAAAAAGAAGTGCTTGAACCAGTTGATTTTGGTTTATTAAAAGTTGATATGCACAGCCATTTGATTCCTGGAATTGATGATGGAGCAAAAACGATGGATGATACCATTGCGATGTTAGCGAAATTTGAATCGATGGGTTATCAAAAAGTCATCACAACTCCTCATATTTATAGTGATTGTTATAAAAATACGCCTGAAATTATAAGAAACGGATTAGAAAAAGTTCGTGAAACTGCAAATGCATTGGGTTTAAGAATAGAGATTGATGCTGCAGCAGAATATTACTGTGATGAGTATTTTATGAATGTCATCAAAAATGATGAGTTTCTAAGTATTGATGGGAAATATGTATTGATTGAATTTCCGTTCATGTCAGAAATGGATGATTGGAATGCTTATGTTTTTCAATTACAAGCGAAGGGTTTTATTCCTATCATTGCTCATTTTGAACGTTACCTTTATTGGCACGGAAGTGTGTCAGTTGCAAAGGAAATGAAGGAGTTGGGTTGCAAGATTCAGTTGAATGTAAATTCGCTTACTGGGCATTACGGTCCTGATGTGAAAAAACAAGCAGAACGATTGATAGATGGTCAATTGGTAGATTTTTTAGCGACTGATTGTCATCGAATTCAACATCTATTATTGATGGAGTCTAAAGCTGATTTGCCTTATTATCACAAACTTTTTGAAACAAATAATTTGCTCAATCATTCGCTTTTGGGTTAGTAAATATTAGTTTTTATCATCTGACAATTTAGTTGTATCTTTGCATTTTTAAATTCTGCTCGAGATGAACACAAAAAGTACCGGTAGAAGCAATGCTTCAAAGACTGGAAGATCAAAATCAACAACTGGGAAGTCGCCAGTTAAATCAAAAGCTAGTACCTCAAAGGGACCAGCTAAATCTAAAACAAGTGCTTCAAAAGGCCCTGTTAAGTCCAAGGATGGTGCAAAAGACGCTCCAACAACAAGAACTGGACGTCCAGCTAAATTGACTGGAAAAGCGTTAAAAGCTAAAAGTAAATTCGTAGATTATAAAGACAAACAGAAAAAAGGTGATCCTTTACCATCTTTCAATGAAGATGCTGTTCGTTTAAATAAATATTTGTCAAACGCAGGGATTTGTTCTCGACGTGAGGCTGATGTTTTAATTTCTACTGGAGTTGTTTCTGTAAATGGTGAAATCATTACTGAATTGGGTTATAAAGTGGCACCAACAGATGTGATTCGTTACGATGGAGCAACAATCCGCTCAGAAGTTAAGCGTTACGTTTTATTGAATAAACCAAAAGGTTTTATCACTTCATCAGATGATCCATTTGGTCGTAAGACAGTGATGTCGCTTGTGAAGAAAGCATGTAAAGAACGTGTTTATCCAATTGGACGTTTGGATAAAGAAACGACAGGTTTACTATTGTTTACCAATGATGGTGACATGGCAAAAAAATTAACGCACCCTCGACATAGAGCCTTACAAATATTCGATGTTGAGTTGAATAAACCATTTGCGGTTGACAATGTGGAGCGTTTGTTAAAGGGAGTTGAATTAGAAGACGGAACTTCAAAGTTTGAAAAAGTTGAATTCGTAAAAGGTTCACCAAGAGAACTTGGAGTTGAAGTAAAAGGAGGTAAAAATCAAATTGTTCGTCGCACATTTGAAGCGTTGGGTTATGAAGTTGTAAAACTTGACCGCGTTTCATTTGCTGGATTAACTAAAAAGGATTTACCGAGAGGATATTACCGTCACTTAACAGAGAATGAAGTAGCATTTTTAAAGATGTCTTAATGAATAAACTACTCTTGATTGGACTAATGTTTTTGTTGGCTTTGCCGGTGAATGCTCAAAAACGAAAAGCTTCTAAAGCGAAAGTATCTGATAAGCAGGGAACTTTGTTCTTCTATTGGGGTTACAATCGTTCGTTTTATACCAAAAGTGATATTCGTTTCAGTGGAAACGGGTATGATTTTACGATGAAGGATGCACGTGCGCATGACAATCCTGAGAAGTTGTCGTGGGATTATGTAAATCCAGCGAAAATTACCATTCCACAGTTTAATATTCGAATGGGGTATTACTTCAAAAATAATTGGGTTTTGTCGCTAGGTTACGACCATACAAAATACATTTTTGCTGATCACAACAGAGTAAAGTTAAGTGGTTATATTGAACCGGGATTGGATAATGTTTCTAATTTGTCAGGAGAATATACGGATGCCGAAATTGTTACTAATCGTGAGGAATTTCATTATGAAAATTCAGATGGTTTGAATTACATACGCGCAGAGTTGGCACGATCGTATCAATGGTATGAAACAAAAAGTGGCTGGTTTGGCTTGTCTACAACTGTTGGTTTGTCGGCTGGAACGATCTTGTCATTCAATGATTTTCGTTTTGCAGGTCAAAATGATAAACGCACCATTTCATTATCTGGATATGGTTTGTCTGCACATTTGGGATTACGATTTGAGTTTTTTCAACATGTCTTTTTACAAGCCAATTATGGTGGAGGTTTCATGCACCAAGTTGGAGTAAAGACGCGACCTAACGATGCAACTGCTAGAGCGAGCCAAAAATTTGGTTTTATGGAAATGAATGCAGTTATTGGTGCGCTATTTTACATCAAGCAAAAGAACAATTGCAATTCTTGCCCAAGTTGGTAAGAAAAAATATAGTATAACTTGAAAGTCTTACTGAGTAGGTGAAGTGAAATTTACTAATGCAGTAAGACTTTTTATTTTTCTGCAACCTACTTTATGCTAAATCTTCTTTAAGTATTTAATAGGACAATTTTAAGAAGGTTAAGTTGCTAGAACGGCATAATTTACTTTTCCTTATCTAAATCGGTTTTGTTGTTAGAATTGCTGGTTTTATTTTAAAAATGTTTCAAATATTTTTGAAATGTAGATTAATAAACTCACTTTTGCAATTCCTTTTCAGAGAGAAAAGGTAGGCTACTTATAATTAAGTTACTAACAAGAACTATTTATGAAATTTTATTCACTTGAAAAATGGGCGACATTTATTGTCGTCTTTCTCTTGTGTTTTTTACCACCAAGTTTGGTAAAAGCACAGAACTCATCCAATTACACATTTGTAACAGATAACACGTCTTCTCTATACGACATGAGTGGCGTAACAACCAACCTCGTGAGTGCTGGTGTAGATGCAAGTACATCAGGACTTAGAAGCATTGGTTTTACTTTCCCTTTTATGGGAAATAGCTTTACTCAGTTTTCCGTTAATGAAGACGGGGTTTTACAGTTGGGCGGAACAGCGGTTACAACTAACGTTTATAATTTAAATGGTGGTACAGCTAATTCACCTAGATTAGCTGCGTTTAATGCAGATTTAAAAACAGGGACTAATGGTAAAGTTCACTTTAAAGAACTTGGAGTTGCACCAAATAGAAAGCTGGTGATTGAGTTCCTTAACATAAATCTATTTTATAATTTTTCAACTGTAGCTGATGGTGCTACATTTCAAATTGTACTTCATGAAACAACAGGTGAGATTGAATATATTTATGGAATGATGAATGTAAATTCCATTACATCTCCTAATAAATCTCCCTCTATTGGTTTTTATACAGGTGCAGCAGCAAATTTATTTGCGAATATTCTTTATAGTTCACATACTGCTAATACAGTAGGTACTTTTGGTGCTAATCCTGCTGTAGCAGCTACTGGTGCTATCACGCAATTAAGTTCAAATGTAGATGGTGAGAGAAGAAGATATTCATTAACTCCTCAGCCTGTAATTGCTCCTACTAATTTGACTTTTTCAAGTATTGGTGCTACACAAATGACTTTAAATTGGTTGGATAATGCTAGCAATGAAGTTAGTTACAAGGTTTACTCTTCTTTGGATGGTGTATCGTATAATTTAGTTGCGACTTTACCTGCTAATACTACCTCATATTTAGCAACATCATTGAATAACTCAACATTATATTATTGGAGCGTTGAAGCGGTAGGGAATTTTATTTCCGATGGGTTAATTGGAAGTGAGACAACCTTACCATTTTCTTTTGCTGGAGGTATCAAAACAGTAGGGGCTGGTGGAGATTTTGAAAATCTAACAACTGCTTTTGCCTATATAAATTCGAATGGGTTATTGGGCGATGTAGAGCTGCAATTGATTGCTGGGTATCCTGCGATTCCAGAAACTTACCCTATCTTAACTTGTAATAAAGTAGCTACATCAACATTTAATGTGAAAGTTTATCCAACGGTTGCAGGTTTATCTATTACAAGTGCTAACGCAACAGGAACCTTACTTTTAGACAATGCGGAAAATGTAACATTTGATGGAAGAATTAATCAAGTTGGAGCAAGTGTTTTAGATATATCGAATACTGGTGCTGGATACGCAGTTCAATTTGTGAATGATGCATCTAATAACACGCTTCAATATGTAACAATTAACAGTGGGAATGTTACTGCAACTTCTGGAACTATTGTTTTTGGTGGTTCTAATAAATCAACAGGAAATGATAATAACCTTATTGATAATTGTTTAATTGGTCGGTCAACAACTTCACCTAGATTTGCAATCTATTCAGCAGGAACTTCTGGAACTGTAAATAATAACGGAAACACGATTAGCAATTCTTCTATCTTTGATTATTTTGCTGCTGGTGTAAATTCGGCGGGAATTTATCTTGCTAGTAATAGTAGTGATTGGACAATCACAGGTAATAAGTTTTACCAAACTCAAGCAAGAATAGTCACTTCAGGTTCAACTCATAGAGGTATTCATATCACTACGAGTAATGGAAGTGGTTATGTAATTACTAATAATACGATTGGTTTTGGAGACAATTCTGGAAGTGGGTTTTCAACATACACTGGAACAGGAACTCGATTTGTAGCCATGGATTTAACTACTTCGACAGCAACTGCTGCAATTGCTTCTTCAATTCAAGGAAATATCATTGGAGGAATTTCTATCAGCGCAACTACAGGTACGACAACGGCTCCGGGTGTATTTACAGGGATTTTTAATAGCACTGGTAAAGTTGCGATTGGAAATGTATTAGGAAATCAAATTGGAATAGGTGGAATCAATGCAACGATTACAACATCTACAAGTGGTACTATTTACGGGATTTACAGTGCATCCACTGCGGATCCAGTTATTAGTAACAATACAGTTTCAAATTTAGTTTTAACATCTACAGTTGCAACTGTTGCATGCAATGTTACTGGAATTTATTCTAGTGGAGGTACTAATATGACAATTTCTAATAATACTATTGGAGGTTCTACTACTAATGCATTGGTAAGTGGAACAGCTGGAGTTACCACAGGAGCTACTGCAATTACTGGTATTGATGTAGGTTCAGTTACTAATTTGTCAATAAATGGAAACGCTGTCTCATATTTGAGAAACAATGCATCTAATGGTAGCAATAATGGAATTAAAGCTACAACGTCGATTTATACGGTAAGTAATAATACGATTAGTGATTTGTCATTTACATCTACTGCAGGTTCAAATAACACAGTTGTTTTTGGATATGTTAATACAGGTTCACCAACAAATGAAACGATCTCGAACAATAGATTTAGTAATTTTTCAATAGCGGGTACTGGAACTTCTACTACGTCTCTTATTTATGGAATATATTCAAATTCGACAACGTCAACTAAGAAGTTTTCAGGAAACCAAATAAATGATTTCAACTATTCAAATTCTTCAACTGGTTCTGTAGTTATTAGTGGGATCCATAACTTGTTGGGTACTAATGTTGAAATTTTCAAGAACAAGATTTATAATTTATCAGCAAATGGCGTTTCTTCTGTTGTTAATGGTATTCAAATAGCTAGCTTATCTACTGGAGGTTCAGTTACGGTATACAACAATTTGATAAGTAATTTAAATGCTCCTACAGCTTCAATTGCAGATGCAGTAAGAGGAATTGCTTCTGCAGTTACAGCAACCAATTCTAAAATCAATTTGTATTACAATACAATTTATTTGAACGCTACATCAAGTGGTACTAATTTTGGAACATCTGGAGTTTTCCATACTGTTAGTACTGTAGCTACAACTGGAACATTGGATATGGCTAATAACATTATCATCAATGAATCAACGGCTACTGGTGGAGGTTTTACTGCAGGTCTACGTCGTTCTGGCGCAGCCTTAACAAATTTTGCTACAACTTCAAATAGAAACTTGTTGTATGCAGGAGTACCATCAGCTAATAATACAATTTATTATAACGGAACTACAGGCTATTCTACAATGTTGGATTACCAAGGAGCTGTATTGCCGCGTGAAGTTAATTCATTGACAGGTGAGATGGGATTTATTACTGGTGGCTATGCAACGCCAAATAACTTTTTTATAAGTTTAACTCCTTCAAGTGCCGATTTCCTTAGACCGCTTAATGGCATTGCTACTGCAGTTGAAAGTGGCGGGGTCTCAATAACTTCACCAGCTATATCGTTAGATTATGCAGATGCAATTCGTCAAGGAAGTACTGGTTATACTGGAACGGGATCGGCTCCGGATATAGGTGCATACGAGTTCGAAGGTCTTTCTGCCATACCTGAAATTAACTTCATTTCTTCAACTCCTGACTTTACTACTCAATGTGTTTCTACACCTAGAGTAATTAGCGTGGAGATTCTTCCAACCGCTGGAACAACTTTAGGTGCAACGATTGTTTATTCTGTAAATGGTGTTCCACAAACAAATGTGGTTATGGTAAATGTATCTGGAAATATATGGGAGGGAACTATTCCTGCTGTAACTCCAGGAAATGCTAACGTTAATTGGGTAATTTCAGCTCAAAATTCATTAATGATATCAGGTTCTTACACTGGAACACAATATGCTGACGAACCTAATTACGGTTTGGAAGCTTCGATTGAAGCAAGTAGTTTAACCTTGTGTGAAGGTAACACGAATACATTGACGGCTAAATTGATTGCACCAATGGATGTAGCAGTTGGAACAGGAACAACAGCTACTTCAGGGACAATTGCAACAACGCCATTCTATGGAGGATATGGTGGCGCAAAAACGCAATATATCATTCGTGCGAGTGAATTAGCAGCGTTAGGATTTACACAAGGCTTAATAGATAAAATTGGTATTGATATTGCTACTGCGGGAGCTGCTTTACAAGGTTTCGCAATTAGTATAGATCATACTGCTTTAACTGCTATGACTACAAATATTCAATCAGTTACTAATGAAGTTTATTCAACTCCTTTATTTACGCCTGTCGTTGGTGTCAATACATTTACATTTACAAACCCATTTAACTGGGATGGTGTTTCAAATGTGATTATAAGTTTCTGTTACAGTAACAATAATTCTTCTAATACGACAAGCCAAGTAAGATATTCGACAACTTCTTTTGTATCAGGAGGTGCTCGTGCTGTTGATAATATTAGCTCTGCAGTTATGTGTTCTTTCACTGGCTCTACAGGTACACAATTTTCATCAAGTAATTCAGGAACAAGTTCTAATCGACCGAATTTTATCTTTGGGGTGAAAGCAAGCAAGTCAATCACATCTATTACTTGGTCTGACGGAATTTCTGTTGTTGGGAATACAACTACAATTTCTGTTTCACCAACTGTGACGACAACTTACACTGCGAATCTTGAAGCTGATGGATGTACTTTTTCTCCATCTCCAACGACGACTGTTATTGTAAATAGCGTGCCAACAGCACCAACTGCTTCGAATGCTACACATTGTGGAACGCAAGTGTCAACTGCAACAGTTATTTCAACTAGTTCGATTGCGACACCTACATTTAATTGGTATACAACAGCAACAGGTGGAACTGCTGTTCAATCAAGTACATCATCAACTTTCATTGATGCAGTAGCAGAAACAACAACGTTCTATGTGAGTGAATTGAGTGAAACAAGTGAATGTGAAAGTCCACGAGTTCCCGTTGTTATTACTGTTATTCCTGCGGATCCACTAGTGATCAATACTTCTACTAATGGATGTTTGGGACAAAGTTTTGATATTGAGATATTAAATGGTAGTTCAACACCAACACAGGATTATACGTTTTCAACTATCAGCACATCAGGAAGTGGATTGACAGTAGCAACTTCTGGTGCATTAATTACTGTAAATCCAACTGCAGTAGGAGTGTACACGTACGATGTTACAGCTACAGATGGAGAATGTACAACTGTAGGTAGTGTAACTGTTACAGTAAATCTTTCACCTATAAATACAGTTGCTACAGCTAGTAGTGCAGTAGTTTGTGAAGGTACAACGGTTGATTTATCATCAACTTCGGATGGTAATACCTCCTATTTAGCTACTGCTGAACAAGGGTTTAATAGTGGTTCTTTACCAACAAGCTGGAGATTTATAAATAGAGGTAATGGTTCAAATTGGACACAAAGTACAACTAGCTACACTGGATCTGGGTCAATGCAATATAGTTGGAATTCATCAAATGCAGGAAATGCTTGGGCATATAGTCCGAAATATTCTATGGTTGCAGGTGAAACTTATAGCATTTCATTTTGGTATAAAGTGGGCGGCTCATCTTTTCCTGAAAAATTGAAAGTAACAATTGGAACAGATACAACTTTAGTTGCACAAGGCACAACACTTTGGGATAACAATGGCGGTAGTAATTTGACTAATTCTGCTTGGCAGCAAGCTAATTTCACATACACTCCAACATCGAGTGGGGATTATAATGTGGCATTTAATTGTTATTCTGCGGCTGACATGTATACATTATATGTTGACGATATTAGTATTCAATACACGGAAATTGGACCAGTAAATTATGCTTGGACTTCAGATCCTGTAGGATTTACATCAACCGAGCAAAATCCAGCAGGAGTTACACCAACTGTTAGTACAACGTACTATGTAACTGCTACGAATGAACATGGTTGTTCTCAAACAGCTTCTGTAGCTGTAGATGTAAATCAATCTTCGACATCAACAACAGAGGTTGAAGAATGTTCATCTTTTACATGGAATGGTACTGAATATACTACTTCTGGTGTTTACACATTCAATACAACAACTATCAATGGTTGTGATTCAGTTGCAACGTTGAATTTGACAATAAATCAACCTACGTTATCGTCAGTGGAAGTTTCTGCGTGCGAAAGCTATACTTGGCCGTTGAACAGTCAAATGTATACAGCGTCAGGAAACTACACACATACAATTCCAAATGTTGCAGGATGTGATTCAGTTATCACTTTGACTTTAACAATTCTTGATCCAACTGCAAGTACTGTTGATATATCAGCTTGTGATACGTATACTTGGGAATTGAATGGTGAAACCTATACTTCATCTGGTGCATACGAATTTGTAATGACTAACGTTGCAGGTTGTGATTCTATAATTACATTGAATTTAACAATTCATGATGTTACCACAACTACAGTTACTGTTTCAAGTTGTGAGGCTTATACGTGGGCATTGAATGGAGAAACATATACAACTAGTGGAAGTTACAACCATGTCTTAACAAGTGTTGCGGGATGTGATTCAGTAATTACATTGAATTTAACGGTGGAAGAGCTTTCAGCTACTGCAACGCATGATGGAAATGGTACTATTACTTCATCTACTGGTACTTCATACCAATGGATTAATTGTACTGACTATACAGCTATTGTAGGAGAAACAAGTCAAGAATTTGTTCCTTCAGTAAATGGGTCCTATGCAGTTATCGTAACAGATGGTAATTGTACTGATACTTCAAACTGTGAAACGATTGCACATTTAAGTATAAAGGATGTAATGACTTCAACAATTGCATTATTCCCTAATCCAACGGCAAGTATTGTTTACGTAACAATGGAAGCGCAACAAGGATTGGCTGAAGTATGTGATATGAATGGAAAAGTTTTACAAGTTGTTGTGATTAAATCAGGAGATCCAATCAATCTTGCTGAATACGACAGAGGGATTTACACAATTAACATCAAAACTGAATTTGGTTCAGTCGTTAAAAAGGTAATCAAAAATTAAACATTTCACGATTAATATGGGAGCGGTCACTTTTCGAAGTGACCGCTTTTTTTTGTCTTTTATTTATCGAAAAAGTGTTAAATAATTAATTGATTCCAGGTTCTGTTGTTAAGATTTTTTCAAACAATTTTGGGATTGAAAATCAAGCAATTAATTTCAAAAATAAATTTACTTTTTTGAAAAAGATGTAACTTGCAATGATATAGATTGTTACCAAAATTTTCCATCTTTATTTCAGACAATTTTGATAATGCCTTGGCATTCAAAGCTTGATAATATTGTTATCATTACTATCTTTAGTTCACGAATAACTGCTTTATTTAAAATAAAACTCATTTAATGCGCTTTAGAAACTACTCTTTAACTCTAGGGATAATAGCCCTATTTATGACGTCCTATACTGGATTGTCGCAATCCTATAATTATTCACTCAAAATAGAAGAAGTTAAAACCAGTGAACAGGTTGAGAAATGCCTTGAAACATTGTCGGGTCATTTTTCTGTTGTCCCGAAATACAACTCGAGCGTTACACGATTTGAATTTGTTTCGACGGAGCTGATGGATCAGCAAGTGGTAACTGAGAAATTACTTCACGACGGATATACGGTTGTCCAATTTAAGATGAAATCGAATCAGCATTTAAGCGCACCAAAAAAGTAATACGTTATGAAATCTATTCTATTGATTTGTACATTGCTGATATGTGCAATTGGTCAAGCTCAAACTTTTTCTACATCCACTGCAATTAATATTGTTGAAACCAATGTAGAATATTGTAGTCCGATTACAGTAACTGGCTTGACCCAAAATTTAAATTGTGGAACGCCGATGGCCTTGCGAAGTGTATGTATTCGCATCGATCATACGTTTACTAGTGACTTGGACATTTACTTGAAATCACCAAATGGTACCTCTGTTGAATTAACAACGGATAATGGATCACTCGGAGATAATTATGGTCAAGGTGCCACTTCTACTTGCTTTAATATGGCTTCAACAAGTAATGTAACTGCTGGTGCAGCTCCTTTTATTGCTGGGCCTTACTTACCTGAGGGAAATTTGAATACTTTCAATACTAATGTCTCAGGAAATGGAGCGTGGAATTTATGTGTAACAGACGATTCTGGTGGTGATACAGGTACCTTAATTAGTTGGAGTTTGGAATTTGGAGCACCTCTTGGTTCTCCTTGTGCAACTACAACTACTAATCCTGTAGATCCAGGTACCTCAACTAGTGCTCCGATTATTCCAACTGCTTGTGCAACTGCAACCTATAATATTCCGATAAATGCGTTAGTGAAATTTTACGATGATGGTGGGCCGGGTGGAAACCCATGCAGCGAAACAACAGTAGCGAATGGGAATTTTTGCAATTGTGGTTGCCAAACCATCACAACTATTTGTGCTCCTACTGGTGGCTTTATTATCGCAGATTTTTTAGAGATGGCCATGTTTAACACTAATTCAGCATTTGATTGGATGGTGATTTACGATGGTCCAACAACCTCTGGAACAATTTTGTTTGACAACCGTGTAGGCGGACCAAATAATGTATTGGGCGATTGTGGTAAAGGACCAGGATATCTAGGTTTTTGCTCTACAAGTCGCTGTTTGACTTTTCAATTTTATGCATCCTCAGTTGTAAATAGGGCAGGATGGGATGCAAATGTTTATTCAACGACTGTGCAATGTGTGGTGCCTTTATCCATCGATTTGGCAGACTTTAGTATTGATTGTAATGAAACTTCGCGATTGGTTCGTTGGACAACAGCTTCCGAGAAAAATACCGATTACTTCGTAGTTCAATTTAGTTCAGATGGATTGGCTTGGGCTGATGTAGCTAAGGTGAATGCAAACGGGACTAGCAACAAAGTTCAAAATTATAATGTACGTGATTTAAAATCGAAGGGTAATGGATATTACCGTTTGGTGGAATATGAATTGAATGGTACGAATCACGTGGCAGATATGCGCTATAGCGAATGTACGTCGTCGTTTGAAAATTCCGTAACAGTTTTCCCGAATCCTGTTACTAACGAACTGTCGATTCAAATTGAAAGTGCAGAAATATTAGGGAGTTCAAAAATTAGAATCGTTGACATGAATGGTATTGAGGTCTTCAGCGATCAAATTCAAGTTGACATGATGGTTCAATCTTTCAATTTTGATAAGATGAAATTGGCAAATGGAACGTATTTATTGCATGTTGAAGCAGCTAATTTTGCATTGAAACCGTTGCGCTTTATAGTGATTAATGATTAGAAAAGTTTTGTACACTCCATATAGTTGCGATTTTTTAAATAGAAAGATGGGGTGTAACATTACTTCCGAGCCCAATTATTTATTGTAGGCTACAAGTAATTTAATTTCTTTTTACGTGCAATACGCACCATTTCCACACCTATTTGGTAGAAGAAAATTGTTAACCAAATCATGGTTTGAATTGGAAGGTATTCGTGAAGAAAATTAAGATAGTAGATGATGCCAACTGCTAGCACCAAAAGAATGGATGAAAAGATGTTGCTACTTTGTAATTTAAAACGATTTGTTAGATTATTTTGAGTGAGTGTAAGCATGTTGCTCAAGCGACTAGGAAGCTGATGATACCATTGATTAAGCATATAATTTAATGGGATAGCGACGATCGTAATGATGAAAATGGTTGATGCGCCCACGATAACATTATGCAAGCCAAATGCTACCAAGTCATGCGTTAAACTAAAAATATTAATTTTTCTTTCGAACACTAAAAATATGTTGTCTATGGCAAACAGAACTAACATCGCTAAACTAAAAAGACTCAAGACAAATTTTGTTTGATTTGAAATTTTAACCTTTCCAATTAAATAGCTGAAAGCGACTACCGTTATAAAAACTCCAATTACTAATGTGGTAATCACTAAGTAACTAAAGTCGTTATTTATACCTTTATCAATTGCCCAATAGATCAAAGAAAGTGACAAAAGCAAAGTAAACGTTTGATTGAATTTTGTTGCGTAATATTCTCTTTTTGAAAAACCAACGAGCACAAAATAAGCAAGCAATAGCGAGAAGGGGACTAGTTTGATTGCATATTGTAGTAAAAATAAATTAGAAAAAGACGTGACTATAGATAATGCTATCGTCAGGAAGGCAGCCGAGAAAATTTTAACAGCTATTTGAATACTTCTCATAACGCGCATGCTTTCGATCACTAATCCCGCTGTGAATAAAGTTGTGCTAAAAGTTAAAAATCCGGTACCCATTGTTGCATCCAAATAATCTACATAGAGTACCAGTACTAATCCTAAAATACCAAATATGATGAGGGTTTTATTTAATTGATGCGTAATTTTTTGATCAGCTAATTCTTTGTTGTCCGTTGTTGTGGTAACACTTTTAGTATCACTTTTAACAATACTTTCTGGTTCACTATTCAGGAATAGCGTCAGTGATTGTTGACTTGCCTATCTCACGATTAGTTGGTGGGGGAATGGCTGGCTCGAGTAATAAATAATTTCCGAATGTTTCACGCGTGACTGGTACAATTTCTGTTTCTGGTGGGAAGGAATGGCCCAACAATCCTCTGACTAAGGGAATTGGTTTTATAGCAGGTAATCCAATTGTTTTAGCGTGAATGTCGATTGGCTTTAAAGTTGCCCTGGAAAAATTGATACTGAGATCCGACCAATAATAGTCAAATACCGACGCACATTTCTTGCAAGTCCACCTTTCTGCGTGTGCTTCTTCTTTACTTTTGATTTCTTCTACCTCGTAAAATGGTCGAGCTTTTTCAATCATTATTTAGGTTTCAAATGATTGAAATGATTTTTTGTAATCTAAACAATCAATCGAAACGATTTGAATAAAACGAGGGTTGGAGCATGGACAATAATGCTTCGTGTACTTTTCTATGGCTGTGCCTAGAATGGAAATTAATCTCCTTGTTTCAAGATCATTCAACGACCTAAGCTTTTGAATTTCTATTAAAACCGCTTCGTGTAAACCGTTTATTAAACGTTGGAATTCATCATTTTCAGCTTGCAGAGGTACGCCATCTTTATGTAGAACGAAGTCGTTTAATGATAGCATGCCACCATATAATTCAAGTATTTTATGATAAAGGTCGTCCTTGAACTCATGTTGCAATTCATCGATTAAAAAATCAAAGATATCGACATACTTGACCTCGCCAACTTTAAGTAATAGCTGCTTTATTTCAATACAATATTCTCTGACAGTCATCTGATGAGTTGTTTTCCTTCGTGCAATAGTTTTCTATGTTAAAAAGCATCCACTATTCAATTAAAAGTAATTTTTCGTTGGTGATTAATAACGTAGTTCTACTTCAAACTAATGCGTGCAAATATACTAGAATTGTCGCTATTCAGTGATTTTACGACCAGATTATTAACGACGAAACCGTTACAGAATCAGTACGTCGATTACGTAGAAGTTCGTTTTGGTAGGAGATTTCAGCTAAAAAATGTAGTTTGTTTAATTGCTTTACCTCATAGCTTAGATTTTGCACATCGAAAGGATGATTGTCTAACTGAAATTTGCCTATTAAACCCTTTTCAAAATGCACCAACACAAATTGCTTAACGTCCTCTTTTTTCTGGAAAGTAAATGTTGTTATTGCGGTGTTGTGTAGTTGGAAGAGTGTATCATCGCCTGTCAACTCACTTGCTTGAAAGCGGCTGATGATGCGTTGTGCTTGCTTAATTTCAATTTTGTTCATCGGATCTACTAACAAACCAACGTGTTCCTTTTCAGTTGATAAATCCGACCAATGTTTGTAACCAAAACGCTCTAAAAAACCGAAATCAAACAACAGGTTTTCCCATTGTTCATTTCTCGCCAATCTAAATTGCTGCATTTCCTCAAACAATTCCAAAGGAATTTCGCATTGCCAATAGCGCAAACCTGTACCGAAAAGGTTGATGTAGATGGGATGAGGTTGCATTGTTGAATAGTCGCTTTTTGTGTTTGAATCGTTGGCTCAAAAGTCGTGATTTATTTCGTTCAATGCGGTTGATTAACATAAAAAATAGAAATAAAATCGTGCACTGAAATTGCCTGCTTTTTTTGTCAAGTTGATGCGCTGCTTTTCGCCGATTTTTGGGTTTAAAAAAAGGGGGCAAATGTTAATTTTTCATATAGTATCTATGGGTAACCTATGGGTGATGGTGGGGTAAACTTTGGTTGAGAAAATTCGGGAGATTTCTGCGGAGTGGGGATGCGTAGTCTCAGCGGGTTTGAAGGTTCCGCAGGGTAAGGATACCCTGCGGAGTGTGGATGAGTAGTTTCATCGTGTTTGATTATGCCGCAGGATAGGGATATCCAGCGGAGCGAGGATACGAAGTTTTAGCGAAGCTACATCCAGCGGAGCGGGAATAATTTAACCGCAGGATAGGGATATCCAGCGGAGCGAGGATACGAAGTTTTAGCGAAGCTACATCCAGCAGAGCTGGAATAATTTAACCGCAGGATGGTGACATCCTGCGGAGCGGGGATACGAAGTCTCAGGGAAGTTTTATCTAGTGGAGCGTGATAATTTAACCGCAGGATAAGGAACACGCAGTCTCAGCGAAGCTATATCCTGCGGAGCCTGGATACGAAGTGTCTGTGAAGTTTCATTCAGCGGAGCGGTTACACGAAGTCGAAGTGAAATTACATCCAAGTAATTGTGTTTTAAAAATGTAGGTAGCTTCTAGTGTTACACTAATTATTTCTATTATTTTTGGGAGGAGGTAGAAATACTTATCGTTGTAATTTCCAATTTTTGAAAACTAACAGTATACCAATGAAAAATTATTATGTGGCTTTGAGTGGTGCATTTGTACTATTGTTCTTATTTGCTTGCAAGAAGCCGGAAGCTTCATTTGACTTAATGAAATATGAATATTCAGCTGGTGATTTGTTGGAAATTGACAATGAATCGTTGAGAGGTAAGGTTTTCCAATGGGATATTGTCTCAGAATCTGGGGTGTTGGTACAGAGTGCAAAGGAAAAAAATCCGTTGATTTACTTGGATTTAATGCTAGCTAATGGGATGTATTCACTTCGATTGGTTGCGCGTTCAAAAAATGGAAACCGTGCTACAATTGATGAAAAATCTTTCAAGGTGAAGACTAACAGAGGTAGTTTGCAAGTTATTAGTCAAAATGCTGCTGATAACGAATACGAAGTTTATGTCGATAATCAATTGATAGGAAAATCACAATCTTATCCAGGTACGTTTTTAGCATCAATCCCTGTTGGTTTGCGAACGATTAAGGTTGTTAACTCCAACAAGGTTGTAACTGAATCTGCGACTTTTACAACGAATGGCTTGGTGACTGTGAATTTTTAGGTGGTGTTTTTTTAGGTGGCGCAGGATGGGGAACACGCAGTCTCAGCGGGTTTGATGGTGACGCAGGATAAGGAACACGCAGTCTCAGCGAAGCTATATCCTGCGGAGCCGGGATACGTAGTTTTAGCGAAACGATTTTATTTAAGGATTCCACTCAAATAGTTCTTGCAGTGTATGGTAACCCCAAGGATCGGCATATCTCAGTGATAGCTTTATAAATCCCTTTTGTTGTCCTTGAAGTAGAATCTTTGCCTTCCCAGATAGCTTACTGGAAGTTCCTTCAATTTTTTGTCCGTTGATTTCTAAAGTCCATTTTGTGACTATAAATCCTATAGATATTGGAATTGATGGAGAAAGTTTCAAAGAAATTTCATTCGGAATAAAATGGATACTTTCATCTGATGCAACTCCATCTAAATAAACTTCAGGTTTACCAATCGGCCGGGTATAGAAAACCTTTTCAGACTTTATTTGCCCTTTCTTGTCAATCACGGAGATTTTTGTTTCACCCAACTTATTTGATCGAATTAACCATTCATTCGATTTGCTCATACTTGGACGAACGGTGTCGCACGAGTCGCATACTATTTTTAATTTTTTAGCCTTTCTTTTATTTACACCAAGTTGAATGGCATTATCATACCCCGGATAGAACACGCGCATTTCTGGTAGATAAATTGGAACATCTTTTTGCGCCAGCAGTGGAGTGGAAGTAAGGATTACCGCTAAAATCCAGCAATAGCGTTTAAAATAAGAACACATTATACACATTTTTGAGAGATAATGGTAGGTTTTGGAAAAGTAACGGATTACTTCATTTCCTCCATTTGCTTCCTTAACGCATTTACCTCATCGCGAATATCCGCTGCTTTTACATAATCTTGTTCTTTGATTGCTTGTTCTTTGATGATTTCAAGTTCAGCAATTTGTGCAGTTAGTTTTTCTTTCATGGGAAGCGTTTTTAATTAAGAATAGAGAGTATAGAATTTAGAATGGAGAGTTTAGAATTAAAAATAGATAATTGTTTGTTAAATAGCGGTATTTCAGCTTTATAATTTTCACTATATTCATTAAGTGAATGCTAAAAAAGTATAAAGTTCATTAAAAAGTGAACTTTTGTTTGTAAACTAATTATTTATGTCTAATTTTGCTTCAATCAAGTTCATAAGTGAGTACGACAAGGTGGTTTACTATTCCGTTGTGATCAATGGTGATGAGAATGAAAAATCTATTTTCGAACTTTTTGTAGAAAATTTTACGATATCAGAAGCGAAGAAGTTAAATCATATTTTAAGTTGGATAAAAGAGATTGGATCGAAGTATGGAGCATATCCCGAATTATTTAGAGATGAACGGCACGCAACAGCACTGCCGCCAAACGGAAAAAAGAGAAAGCCAAGTTATATCGAGCACAACGCATCATCATCCAACCCACTACGCTTGTATTGTCACCGTTTAAACACGCAGGTTGTTATTTTATTTGATGGTGGAATTAAAACGACGGCAAAAGCACAAGATTGTCCGAATGTGAGAACTCCTTTTGCTATGGCAAACATCTTAGCGCTGAAGATTGATGAAGCGTTTAAGAGTGGGGAAATAGAATGGACAGATGAACTAGATGAGATTTTATACGAAGAAGCATACAAACTTTATTTTTAACGAAAATGAAAGTTTCTAGAAAACAAATTAATCAAGGTAAGCAGAATGCTAATTTGATTGACAATTGGTTGGAATTGCACGGTGATCCAGCAATCGATTTGTTGGTGAAGAAAAACCTTGCGATTGCAAACAAAATTCGTTTGATCCTGCAAGAAAAGGGCTTAAAACCTGTGGATTTAGCCAACAAGATGGGGAAACAAAAATCCGAAATCTCTAAATGGTTGACAGGGCAACATTCATTTTCCATTAAAACAATAACTGCTATTGAGGCCGCTTTGGGATGTGAAATCTTATTTGTGGAACAAGTCGTGAATAATATCGTTGTACAAATGCCCATTTCTGCCAAAAAGGAACAATATAAAACCACCAATTTCCAAGACGCTGCTGTTACGGGTGAATTTCATGCATAATTACGATTGAATACGAATATGGTAAATCCCAATTTGATCCATTTAATTGACATCACGGCTGTGCAAGATTTTTTGCAAGTGGATGCTTCCATTTCTTCCGAAAATCCGTTGATGAAAGTCGCTCAGAAAGTACAACACGATCTCGATCAACAATTAGTGAAAGTTACGCTACAAATTACCTTATCCACTTCAAACGAACTAAAAGCTTCTTTACTCTATGATTTCGTTTACAAAATAGATAACCTGCCCGATTTTATCGTTGGTAAAGACGAACAAACGGTGTTTACAGCTCAATTGATAGGAACGCTCCTTGGAATTTCCTACTCAACCATGCGCGGTATTTTCTATCAAAAATTCAAAGAGTTGAACATCCCTGAAATTCTGTTGCCGGTTCTCAACCCAAATGATTTGTTAAAGATGGGGATGGGGTGAGGATTTAAATTCATGAATGTATTTTGCAATTTCGGTGAGCAATAGATTAGAAATATTCATACTTAACTGATTGGTATGAATCACCAACTTTTGTTTATTGGGATCTTTACTATAATGCAAATTAATATAATTCGATTTTGTGATTGGAATTGTGCCTGCTGCAGCATCAAATTCTACATTGAACAGATCACATAAATTAATATTAAAATCTCTCACATAGTGACCACAGGCAACTATCACGATAGGAAAAGACTGATAAAAGTCATGACGCAGGAATTTCATTCTACTCTCGAGACTTTTTAAGCGTTCCGCCTTATCAATCAAATGGCTATAGTTCCCTGTTGCTTCATTTAATTCTGTACTGAAAGTATGTTCGTGAAAATCTATGAATTCACTACGCTCTTTTTGATTAACTAGATTAATTAATTTCTGGTAATTATAGCACGTCTTACTAGTACCACTATTATTTTCATTTTTACTGTTGCGTACTTTGAATAGCTGTTTTTTATAGGGATAAAGTGGATTATATCTCGGATCTTTATCAAACCAACTCCCTACTTGATCAGCCGTTGTGTCTTCTTGTGAATTGCGACACCAATCTTCTTGATTATTTGCAATCTCTCTCTTAAACTGTTCTTGATGCGTCTGCTTATCAATAGCAGCCTCCTTTCCAATGATTAATATTATAATTCCCCCATTATTTAGGACAGGGTTTCATCAAAAATAAGGTATTTTAGGATACATTTTTCATTTGATTGTAAAATTCATCTGGTGTTTTGTTGTTGATACTGGTATGCCTG
>Ga0233377_1000187_pt1 | contig 34818 bp, 34 predicted proteins | sample ElkDunMinimDraft_6_FD_191540 | JGI IMG/M metagenome (GOLD analysis project Ga0233377, IMG submission 191540) | Fecal eukaryotic communites from dung pellets of Tule Elk in California, USA - Elk Dung E36 | ecosystem: Host-associated > Mammals > Digestive system > Large intestine > Fecal | place...
TCTGGTGTGATGGTTGATCTTGGTCGACAACCCTTCTACCAGAGGCTTCTCTATTCCGACACCACGCCCTACGTCCGGCGGTCCGAAACGAGCCCGCGACCTGCGCTATCAGGTTGGAATGGGTTCACTGAACGGAACGACACGAGAGGCCCACAACCGCCCCTTGTCACTGAGAATGACCCGCCAACCAGAAATCACCGGCTCGCGGGAGATTGATTTATCATCGTCCATGGATCGGACCTCCATCCGATCAAGGGGCCCGTTCCGGCGTGTAGTGTCGTGGCGGGCTCCGCCATTTCACGGGGCTCTTCGCCACGTCCATGTAATAGTGGAATTGGCCGACGAGATATCCAAGAGGTTTACTGGGGGAAGGGGCACACCCCCCAACCTCCCCAATCCCGGAGTACGAAATGCCACGTACGTCCCAGCCGGTTAATCCCGCTGATTCACCTTGGCACCTGCTTGGCAGCACTATTCGCCATTGGCGGGAAAATGCCCGTTTTTCGCAGCGCGATCTCGCCGCGATGATCCACGTGGACCACACAATGATCTCCGCGTGGGAGCGTGCCGCCTCACGCCTCGACACCACCAACGTGCGGGCAATCGACACGGCATTAGAGGCGAATGGGCAGATCTCAGAGCTTCATGCCCTCGTTGTGGAAGTGGACCGATTCCGGGTAAGTAAGGTGGAAACAGGCACCTCACTATGTAATGAGGATGATGTGGAGCGCCGTACCCTTCTCCAGCTCTTGGCGATGATGGGTGCCGGTGCCGGCATCCCCGCTTCCGCCGTAGACGCTCTCCACGCGGACCTGTGGCAGGTCACGGACGCGACCGACAACAGCGTGAGCGACTGGGAGCAGATCGCGTGGGACTACGCACAAGGCGTATGGACGGAACCACCTGGTTCCAGGAGCGCCGACCTCGCGGGCGATATCCGTAACCTGGGCCTTGCTTTGACACGCTCCCATCCCCCGGCCGACCACACCACCCTGCTGCGCGTCTACGCTCAACTGGCGGCCTTCATGGCCCTCGATCTGGCTGAAACCTCCAGCGCCCGCGCATGCTGGCGTTCATGGCGCGCGGCCCGGTCCGCGGCCGACGCCTCCGGCGACCGTGAGCTGAGCGTGTGGGTACGCGCGGAAGAGGCCACCAAGTCGTTCCACATGCGTCGTCCCGGACCGGCCGCAGATGCCCTGATCGAGGAGGCCGTGCATCTCGCGGACGGCCGTCCATGTCTCGGCTTGCTGGAGGCGCTGAAAACGCGGAGCTGCATTCTCGCCGCAGACGGGCGGGTGGCCTCCGCCCGTGAGGTCCTCGACGATTTCAAGGGCGTTTATGAGCAACTCCCCGACTCCGTGATAAATGACCCCATCTCCGTGTGGGGATACCCTCTGGAAAGCGCACAATACGCCGAGGCTTTCGTGCTCTCCATGCTGGGAGACGGAAAGTCTGCGATGCCGATACTGGAGCAGGCCCTCGCCTCATGTCCGCCAGAGAAAGCCGGAGGAAGGGCCAACATCGGCCTTATCCAGGCATGGGGGATAATCCAGGACCGAGATGTGACCGAAGGGCTCGACCATGCTCTCAACATCGCCACCTCCCTTCCCACCACAACCGCCAGACGCAAAATCATGCGAGAGGTCGTAACCGCCCTCCCCGAACGCGCCCGGACCCTGCCAGCCGCCCGCGAACTCCACGCCCTGACGACAGGCATCCACCCGAATTGACGCGTTGGAGAACGTCCATACAGAGGAAATAAACCAGGCCCAAAACCTTAAGAGGATCGCGCCGAAATTGCGCCGTTCCCGAAGGGCCGTGACCTCCTTTCCGTAGCAAGGAATGAGCGCGCCCGACTCCCCAACCTACTCACGGCCGGCTAGCGTAAAAACAGCCTCAGCGTTGGCGGCAATGAGACCTTGCCAGCAAACGACAGGTAACTCTGCGTAGCCGATCGGGCAACACGGAAGCGTTCCCTGCTGGCGCGAGCAGGTCCGCAAGCAACGGTCACGCAATGCGGCATCGCCTGTCAGCAAGGAGTCGGTGATCGCTTCCATCAATCTTGGTTACGGAGTACTCCTTTCCCGTTACTGTTAAGCCCCTCAGGCTCTGGAACCAGATCGCGTACGACAACAGCTCAGGCCAGGTCAAGGGCAAGTAGATCGGCGGCGACGATCCGTCCGACAACGACCCGCAGGAACTGCCCTACATCCCACACGTGCGCTGCGACTGGATGAACCTGGACGCATCAACGCCGGAAGAGACCGCAAGGGCCACGACCGCCGCTGACGAGCCCACCGGCCACAAAGGCGGCTGCATCCATACGCTGGCCAAGCGCATATTCACCATGAAGGAATCCCGCGACACCAGTTTCAGCGAGGTCATCAACCACATCAAGGACGCTCGCAACCAGGCGACGAACAAGGGGACGTTCCCGCCGCTGCGCAACGGCGAGAACTACGGAAACCCACAGGGTCCTCCGCTCAAGGGACCGCTAGGCAATGAGAAGCCGAAGGTGATGCGGGGAGACTGGCTGGCTCCCTATGTGACAGAGGCGGCCAAGCCCTTCATCAAGGCGACGGTGGAGCAGGCTAAGAAAAATCGGAAGGTTTTCAGCCTGAACCCGAAAGACAACCCACCCAGCGGCTTGTTCCAAGCAGAAGGCCAGTGGTACACCAACAGCTGGTGCAAGTACTACTGGAAGAGTGTCTACGACGCCAGCCCTAATCCTTCGAAGCTGGTCCAGTGTGACGAGTTCCCTTGGGCCTCATCAACACAGGGTACCGCGAATGCGAACGGACACTTTTCCATCAAGGCCATATCGACAGCACACAACGGTGCCCACGGCAACGCCATCAAAGCCTTCTACGGCGAGGAGCGGGTGATGCCCGGAGACAGTTTCTGGTACGAGATCATCCCGTAAATATCTGACATAGTTGGTGGCCGTCGACTCTGGTCGGCGGCCACCTCGGCCACCTGGTACATCGAAATGGGAGCCTCGTGACAAGCCGTGACAGATTCGACCAGTGGTCGTATTTCGAAGAGCGAGGTCTGACGGACAGGTTCGAGTGCTCGTGGGTCGAGACGCCCGACCATCACGCGGTGGTCACCTCGCTGCGAGCGGAGGAAACACTCGCCTGCGACTTGAACCAGGCACGGCGATGGCACCACTCCTACTCACAGGAGGATGTCGTGTGGGTAGCCGAGCAGAGCCTCGGCTGGGTCAGGATTTTCACCTTGTCCGGGTCATCCATGTGGTGGGCTCTCGATGCGCTCCCGCAGCCGGGCGGCAGGGCCTTCTACCTGTCCTACGACGAGCAACTTGGCGAAGTCAGCGAGCCGGTCTATGTCAACGGGGGCGAGTGGGAGGACATCCCCGCGGATCACTGGGACCGCCCCCGGCAGGAGGGAGCAGATCTCGTCGGTTCCTCCGACATCGCCCAGGAGATGAACTTCTACCTCGCCGCGCTGGCATACACGACCGGCAGGTTCATCGACGACACCTGGTTCACCACACCGGGCCTGCTCTGCCGCATCCCGAACGGAGCATGGCCCCGTGAATGACCAATGGGAACTCCTGCGCGGCGCGGGAATGGCCCGCGGATTCACCGGCACCTGGATCGAATCGGACGACACCGACGCGGTGGCCACCCTGCTCGGCGCGGATCTCACCTCCCGCCAGGACTGCGACCTCGCCACCGCCATGACCTGCTACCGGCCGATGGCCTTCACCGAACGCGCCTGGATCGGCCCCCACGCCGACGGCTGGACCCACGCCCTCACCATCAGCGGCCCACCCCCGGTGACCACCCGTCTGACGGACGCGGGCCTGCGCTTCCTCCAGATCCGCACCCTGGACGCCTACGTCTACGACCTCCTCTACGGCGACGGCGTCACGACCGGCTGGGCGACCCAACGCTGGTACGGGGAGGTCATCGCCGAACCCAGCTCCATGGTCGAGCCCTACCTCCGGGAAGTCGGCTGCCCCGAGTCCCCCGAAGTCGTGCGCTCCGGATCCTGGGTCGTCGAACCCGAACACCACGGACGTGTCTGCCTGGAGACCTATCTCTTCCTCACCGGACGCATGAGCGGCCGGTTCATCGACCATCAATGGCTGAGCGAGAAACGAGCCCTCTACACCATCCCCTTGCCACCGGCGACGTAGCGGAACACATCGCCTTCGACGACGACTGCGGCACTTGCCGCCGGGTGTTGATCCGCTACGAGCAGGACCGATGTCGAAGCACCGGTCTCCGTTATCGGTGAGGGCTGGCACTCCGGACAAGTGGGGAGCAGGCCCGGAAGCGCCGGCCTTTTTGTACGGTTCACGCTGGGCAGGGAAGCCATGGGCATGGCCCGTTTCCGGGTTCAGGGGATCGCCCTCGGCAAGCGACGCTCCAGGTCGACCGTCCAGCTGAGGCCGGAGCGCTGCTCTTTCCGGACCGCCCCCGGGAGTGGTGCCCTCGCCACCCCTGACAAGGGCACCGCCCTGGCGACCGGGGTCATGACTCCCGGTCGCCCCCGGCCCCGCGAGCGATCCCGGAAAGTTCGCACCACCCGTTCACGCTCACGGGAGTTCACCGCCCGCACGCCCTCGCGGGAGTCAGCGCCGCTCGCGCTCGCGGGAGTCAGCGCCGCTCGCGCTCGCGGGAGTCATCGGCGCGACGATCACGAGACCGCCGCCGCACCCGTCCAGAAGACGTACCAGAGCCCTCCACCTCGGGCCGAACGGCCAAAGCCATCACGATCCCGTACATCTGGGCTTCGAGATCATCGACGGTGGACCCCTGGAGGATCACCGGACCGGGCACCGGCCAGGCCGCGATCGCATAGAACAACCGCGAATGCGTGCCGTAGAAAACGGCCCAGTCCTTCCACTCGCGATCCAACCGCTCCGCCTCAGCGCGGGCACGGTGATCCCACGTACGACGAGGAACGAGAGCAGGAGCCATACCGTCACGGTGCCGCCTACCGGCCGACGCGGGCCTGCGCCCGATCACGAGACCGCCTGCCCGCTCACCTGCCGAGCGACACCCTCCTGCCGCTCGACCTCCTCCCGCAACTCCTCCAGCGTGTCGGCGTCGACCGTACGCGCCGCCCCGGCATCGAACTCCGCATCACTGAACGGAACGACACGAGAGGCCCACAACCGCCCCTTGTCACTGAGAATGACCCGCCAACCAGAAATCACCGGCTCGGGAGTCGTTGACTTACCATCGTCCATGGATCGGACCTCCATCCGATCAAGGACCCGCCCGGACGTCGCGAGCGCCGGGCGGGTCCGGCTTATATGGGCAGGAGGGGTCTGACATGCGCCGCCGTACGGCGGCCTGGGTGGAACGGTCCTCAGGCAAGAACGCCGGGTGACCGGATGTCCTCTACCGGCCGGGCATCGGGTGTCTCCACGCCGGGGTGGCGTGGCTGCGGGACCTGTCCCCCGAGACCGATGCGCTCGCCGGGGAAGCGGTGAGGACTCGGCGGGTGCGACCGCGCCGGTCTCAGACCGGCCTGGGCCGCGTTGCACAGGCACCAGAGGGATCACCTCGGCGGGGACCTCGTCGGCGGACGGTCTGGAGACCGGCATGGGGAGGCCGAGGCGACGAGCCTCCAGGCGCACCGCCATCAGCTCACCGGACGGCTGCACGTACTCGTGATCAGCGGGCTGGCCTGGACAACCGTGCGCGTACGGCGCGTGCCCGCAGACGGCACACCCCATCGGCAACGGTGCGACCTCCACGAAACAGCCGCATCCACTCGGCATGGTCTGGTCGAGAACCGGAGCGCTGGAAACGTTCACTGGCCGGGAGAACCTTCCTGGTCATAAGGGACAACAGCAGGCATGAGCACTCAAAGGCGACGCTGTATACCGGCTAATCGAGTTCGTATACGAACTTGCCCGACCGTGTACGCTCCTGTCAAGCCAAACTGAAATCCAGGAGGTAGAGGTGACCGAAAGGCCACATGCCTATCTCCGGATTGCCGATCACCTGCGAGAACTGATCGCATCGGGAGAGCTCGCCCCAGGGGCGAAGCTGCCGACGCAACGGCTACTTGCCGAGGAGCACGGGGTCTCCGACATCCTCATCCGGCGGGCGCTGGAGATCCTTCGCAACGAGGGCCTGGTCGAATCGCGGCAGGGCTCCGGAACGTACGTCCGGGAGCGTCTGCCCGTACGCCGCATCTGCATGGACCGCTACCTGATCGATGCGGGGCCGCAGGACAGTCCGCAGACGAGTTTCACACATGATGCCGGGATCACCTGGTCGCAGTACCGTCTCGACAAGGCTTACCGGCTGATCCGAGCCGACGAGCGCCTGGCCGGCCTGTTCGGAGTCCCGACCGGAACCCGGGTCCTTGAGCGCCGGTTCGTCTTCTACGCCTCGGGCAACCCGAGCCAGATGGCGCGCTCGTGCCTGTTGGCCGCTGACGTGGAGGGCACGCCGGTCGCCAACCCGAACAATGAGCCGTGGCCGGGCGGCAACATCGGCCAGTTGCGGACTCTCGGGATCGAGGTCGACAAGATCACCGAAGAGACCGCGACGCGCATGCCGACACCGGAAGAAACCGAACTGCTCAGGATCGCGGCTGGAGTGCCGGTCTTCGCGATCACTCGGCTGATGTACTCAAAGAAGCGCGTCGTCGAGGTCGCGGATCCAATCGTCATCCCCGGCGACCGAGCCGTGCGGGTGGATCACATCGCGCTGTGAGAGGCTGCTCGCTTAGAGGCCCCCAAGAAGGTCCCGCCGAGCCCTGTCCAACCCAGTCAACTGGCCCATTAATTGCAGGAGCGACTCGGCACTATTCGCCTTCGAGGCTCCGCAGAAATTTATACATCCCAGAGGATGGGTTGTCATGTGGAAAAGATGTGCCATTTTGCGCGTGCCGTGCATCGAGGCGCTTGGCGTACTCGGCCGCCTTCTTTCTCAGGGGCATATAGACTGCGGGGTCGATTCTCTTTCCTGATCGGCCGTCCAACGAACGGGACCGACTGTCTGCGGAATTCGTATCCATAAATGCACTGCAGTTGCTGTAGTGCAAGATCAGCCACAGCTCGAAACACGGGTTTGATATCGCAAGATTTATCCCGTTCGACCTCGCGAGATCTACCGCCTGCGTCAGGTTTGGGTGATTCTTTGGCCACTCGACATCAAAGAGGCACCAGCATTCGTCGATTTCAGGATCATTCTTATACCCTATAGCTTTCTTGACCAAAGTAAGAGGCACACCCTGTTCGGGGTGTATCTCTATGCTTAGCGCCGTGTTCTCGGCTATGTGCGGAAGCCTCTACAGGCCGTTTATGTAGTCAGGCTCAGAGTTCTGTCCCTCACAGAAGACCATTATCGTGCGGAGTTCGGGCCGCTTCTCGGCGGTCCTTCTCAGCGGCTTTCCGCCCCTTTGTCGTCTACTCGAAATCATCAGCCGATTAATCCAAGGGCGCGCAACAGGGCAGTCTGATCCACTTGAGGTAGCGCACCGAACCTGCCGTGGAGGTAAGCATTTTCAAGGTTCTGCGATTTACGCACGCGCTCTCCGGAAAAATCGGCCAACGCGCCGAGGCGAGTGGAGCCGTCGGGTTGCTTTTCGGTTAGCCATACTTCGTCCCTGTTGAGGTAGTTCAGAAGGCTGGTGTCGTGAGACGTGAAGATCAATTGGGCGCCGCGTGGATTGGTTACCGGACTATGGAAGATGCGCAGCAATTCCGCTGACAAGGTTGGATGCAGGCTCGCGTCCAGCTCGTCGAACAGGACGACTGACCCTTGCCGCAGGGCAGTCAGGACTGGGCCGATCAGAGCGAACCACGTTCTTGTGCCCTCTGACTCGACATCTAAATCAAAGGGGACACTCTCCTCCGATGTCTTGTGTACCAGTCGCACCCTACGTTGAGTACGTACCTCCAACTCGGAATAGCTGACCTCTCGGCGATCGATGACCACATCTTCAATGCCAAGGTCGGCCAGACGAAGCAGCGCCAATGCTTGTTGGCGAACTCCAATAAATTCCCCGCCAAGTTCGTTGTCATCAAAAAGGGCCAGTTGGTTGCCCTCCTCCTCGAACCAACGAATCGTTGAGCGATGACTTGAGTGTCGATACGCTCCCGTCGGGAGGCGCGGCTTGTTGCGCCTAGGCGCGTGTCCGAGGTTCTGTATGCTGAGGAGCTCTCGCGTGAATTCCGACACCAGTGGCTCGTCAAAGCGTCGCGCGATCGAGAGTGCCAGAGTCCTGTGTGTAATAAGCTCGCGAGTGCCGGACAGAGCACCAAGCCCTCTTTGCAGCTTAAGCTCCAACTCTTCTCGCTCGAATATTCTCCTGCGCTTTTTTTCTGGATAGTGAAACAGACCTTCATAGATCACACGTTCACGGTCCAGTTCAAGCACATACTCAAAACGAACGCCATCGATTATGACTTCGACGCTGAACTCACTCGCAAGTGCATGGCCACCGCCAAAGGCGAATGGCTCGACCGGTATTTCGTCCTCCCAAAAACGAAAAGAAAAACTGACCGCATCACACAGCCAGGAGAGCGCTGCTACAACGTTTGACTTTCCAGAGGCGTTTGGCCCGTATATCGCCGCAATCGGTAGAAGGCTCTCTCCGAGCAGCGGCACGGGACGCGCTTCTTCGCGATCTCGATCGATTGCGACCATCGAAAGATCGACCGGCCCTCGGATGGAGCGATGGTTCATGGCTCCGAATCTGATCAACACGATCTCACTCTACATGCACTCCTACTGCCGACACAGAGGCCACATCGTAACTCTATGACGAAAACCGGCCTCTGTCCGCAGTACTCCTGCATGCACGCGCCCACGTTGGCGCGCTCCGCGATGATTGCCACGCCGAGATCGAGGTCGGCACACAACTGGAACCCATCGCTGCCGCGCCGCTTTCAGTCCTGGGTGTATAACATGACATCAAACAACAGGAACAGCCGAATACATCAATACCGCACCACATAATCAAACATCACTAAACTGCATTTATCGCTTAGAAATCCTGACAAAATGCAGCCGACGGTCGAGGCTGCGCCCCTTCACATCAGATCTGCCGTGAAGTGGCCATCACGGAGAAGCCGACTCACCTGGACGCCCGTTGGCCCTGACCGTTCCGATCAGGTGCGCGGTCCCGGGGCCCGGCGGAAGGCGAAGGGCTGGCTCTCGCGGCCGGGGACGACGAACCAGCACTCGCCGGTGCCGTCGCTGTCGAGCAGCCGGAAGAAGGTGTCGACGACGGACGAGACGTCGAGGATCGGGAAGCCGAGTCCCTCCAGCACCGCCTTGCTCTCGCCGAGGATCGCGGTGTCGGCGAAGGACGGGCAGAGCGCCTGCACCCTGATGCCGTGCGGTCGGAGGTCCTCGCCGAGCGAGCGGACGAGTCCGACGACGGCGTGCTTGTTGGCGGCGTAGAGGGGGTCGGACGGGATGCCGACGATGCCCGCCATGCTCGCGGTCGCCACGATCGTGCCGCCGCCCGACGCCCGCAGGGCCGGGATCGCGGCGTGCGCTCCGAAGACGACGCCGTCGAGGTTCACGCCCATCGCGAGGCGGTAGCGCCGGATGTCGAAGTCCTCCCCCAGGCCGCAGCCCGAGGCGATGCCCGCGTTGAGGAAGGCGAGGTCGAGCCTGCCGTACCGCTCGACCGCGGTCGCCACCGCCGCCTCGTTGTCCTCGGGCCGCGACACGTCGCAGTGGACGTACGTAGCTCCCAGCTCGTCCGCGAGCTCGCCGCCCGCGAGGTCGTCGATGTCGGCGAGGACGACGCGGGCCCCGCCCTCGGCCAGCCGCCGGGCGACTCCCGCGCCGATGCCGTTGCCGCCGCCGGTGACGAGGGCGACCCTGCCCTCCAGCTCGTCGGCGCGGACCACGTTGAACGCCTCCGCCGAGACTCCCCGGCTCCCCCCGCTCCCTGTTGCCAGGCCGCTGAGCAGCCCGCCACCGGTGAGGCCGACCTCCGTACCCGCCTTCACCGCACCCCCCTTCCCCGCCTTCACGGCCTCAGGCGCCCGCGTGGGCCGCCTGGAAGGCGCCTCCCGCCGCGTAGGTGACCAGTGTGGTCAGCACCTCCTTGACCGAGTCGCGCCTGCGCACGTCACACAGGATGATCGGTGCCACGCCGTCCAGGCCGAGCGCCCGCCGTACCTTGACCGGGTCGTGTCGCCGCGCGCCGTCGAAGCAGTTGACCGCGACGACGAACGGGAGCCCGCGCTGCTCGAAGTAGTCCACGGCGGGGAAGCAGTCCTGCAGGCGGCGGGTGTCGGCGAGGACGACCGCGCCGAGGGCGCCGACGGACAGCTCGTCCCACATGAACCAGAACCTGTCCTGGCCCGGGGTGCCGAACAGGTAGAGCCAGAGCCCCTCGCGGATGGTGATCCGGCCGAAGTCCAGCGCGACGGTTGTGGTGATCTTGGATTCCACGCCCGCGGTGTCGTCCACGTGGATGCCGCGCTCGCTCAGTAGTTCCTCGGTGTGCAGGGGTCTGATCTCGCTGATCGTACCGACCATGGTCGTCTTGCCGACCCCGAAACCACCGGCGACAAGGATCTTGATGGCCATCGCCGGAACGTCGTCCGGGGGCATGCCCGGCTTAGAGGCCGCGTATTCCATGCAGCACTTCCCTGTATATGCGTTCGTCGATCGTCTTCCCCATCGGCCGGGGCTTGTCGATGGTGACCAGGCCCTCGCGGCGCAGTTCGCTGAGGAGTACGCGGGTGATGTTGAGTGGCAGCTTGAGATGCACGGCGACGTCGGCCACGGTGGTGGGCCGGCGGCATGAGGACAGCACCTTGAGATGTTCGGGCATCAGCCCGGCCGGCTCGAAAGACACCTCGACGGTCGTGACGATGGCCACCAGGTCGAAGCTCTCCCCGACCGGCCGTGCCCTGCCTCCGGTCACCCCGAAGAGCCTGACCAGAGGCCCGGGATCCTCCTCCGTCACGTCCTCATACCGTTCCAGGCGGGCGACGGGGCGGCTCCCCTCGGCTGCGCGGACAGATGCTCGCCGACGCGCTTGACCAGCAGTGCCATCTCGTAGGTCACCATGCCCAGTTCGGCGTCGCCCTCGGCGAGCACGGCCAGCCTGGCTCCCTGTCCCGCCGCGGTGACGAACAGGAAGCCACCCTCCATCTCGATGATGGTCTGCCGTACGCCGCCGAGGCCGAAGTGCCGTCCCGCGCCCAGCGCGAGACTGTGGCTTCCCGCCGAGATGGCGGACAGGTGTTCGGCGTCCTCCCGGGTCAGCCCTCGGGAGCCGCCCATCGCCAGGCCGTCGGAGGACAGCACGATGGCGTGCCGGATACCGGTGACCCGCTGGGTGAGGTCGTCGAGCAACCAGCTCAGTTCAGATCTGGGGTCGGGCATCGGAGTGGCCATCCTTTCGCTTCCACACGTCCTGTTCCTGCTCCACCTGGCTGCGACCTTGCTGCCAGCCCCGTTGCATGGAGGACATGAGGTTTGAGAGCTCCTCCGGAGTTCGCACGGTGGTGTCGCGCGCCTCCGGAGAACGCTTCTGACGGAGCTGGGGGGCCAAATTGGCCTGCCGCACCCGCATCGGCAGCCCGTCCAGGTCGTCATCGGTGTCCGGGATGAAAACGGCCCGCCGCACGGGTGCCGGGGCAGCGGGAGCCTCGCGCCGCTCCTGGGTGGGAAACCAGCTCGACGTGGTCTCGGGAGCGCGGGCCACCCCGTTCTCCTGCGTGCCGGAGAGTGTCCTGGGCCGGTCCTCCGATGCCGCGCTCAGCGCCCGTACCTGCGCGTCCGAGGGCGCGCCGTTCTGGGTCGCCCGGTTCGGCACGGCCCCGGCGTCCAGCGCCGCGCGGGTGACGAGCAGGCTCTGCGGCAGCAGCACGATCGCGGTGGTGCCGTCGTACGGCGAGGGGCGCAGTACGACCTTGATGCCGTGCCGGGCGGCGAGCCTGGACACGACGAACAGGCCGAGTCTGTCGCTGTCCGCCAGGTCGAACTCCGGCGGGTCGGCGAGCTTGGCGTTGAGCTCGTTGAGGTTGGCCTGGCTCAGTCCCAGGCCACGGTCCTCGACCTCCAGCGCGAAGCCGTTCGCCGCGACCATGCTCCGCACGTGGACCGCGGTGTTCGGCGGCGAGAAGGTGGTGGCGTTCTCCACCAGTTCGGCGATGAGGTGGATCACGTCGGTGACCGCGTTGCCGACCAGCAGCGGCGCGTGCGGCATGGGGAGCACGGTGACGCGGGTGTAGTCCTCGACCTCCAGGATGGCGCTGCGCACCACGTCGAAGATGGGCACCGGGTCTCGCCACCTGCGGGACGGGGCCGCGTCGGACAGGATGATCAGGTTCTCCGCGTGCCGCCGCATGCGGGTGGTCAGGTGGTCGAGCTTGAAGAGATCCTCCAGCGTCTCCGGTTCCTCGACGCGACGCTCCATCGCGTCGAGGAGTGTGAGCTGGCGGTGGAGCAGCGCCTGGTTGCGCCAGGCGAGGTTCAGGAAGACCTGGCCGACGCCTTTACGGAGCGTCGCCTGGCCGACCGCGGCCTCCACCGCGGTGCGCTGCACGGCGGAGAACGCGCGCACGACGCGGTCGACCTCGGCGGTGTTCGCGGGGGCCAGTTCGGGGGCCTCGGTCGCCGGGTCCACGTCGTCGCCTCTGCGCAGCCGCTCCACCAGCCGGGGCAACCGCTCCTCGGCCAGTTCCACGGCGGACGTCTGGAGCCGCTTCAGTTCGGCGACCAGGGAGCGGCCGAACCGGTAGGAGGCGAGGATCGAAAGGACGATCGCGAGCAGGCCCAGTCCCAGGGTCAGCCCGATCCGCAGGTAGGTGGTGCTCCTGAGCTCCTCGCCCCTGACCGCCGAGCGGGCGAACTCCTGCACGCTCTGCTTGTTGACGGCGGTGAGAACGGCCTCGGCGTCACGCTTCCACTCGGCGGCGTCCAGCGGGAGCCTACCGGCGAGGTTCCACGAGAAGATCCTCTCCTCGCTCGCGGTGAACCGCTTGTAGGCGGGGGTCTGCAGGAACGCCTCGTGTTCCACCCGCAGTTCCGGGCTCATGTCGCGTTCCGCGTAGACCAGGTAGTTTCTCCGGCTCGTCATCGCCGAGACGAAGGCCGCGTGTTCCGCGGACGTCATCGAGCCGCGCTTCAGCGCGGCGGTGAGGACGGCGTGCTCCCTGCTCGCGAACTCGACGGTGCTGCTGTAGGCGCTCATGCCGCGGACGTTACGGAAGGCATCCAGGTCCGCGATCACGGAGGCGTCGCCGATCTGCTTGTTGGCGACGCCGACGAACTCGTTGAAGCCGTCGGTCACCTGGACGGGGCTGAGCGCACTGCGGTCGGCGAGGGTGCGGACCTGGCTGAGCCCTTCCATCGCCGTCAGCAACGCCGGAATGTCCGTCGGGGTGTTGTCGGGCTCGTAGGCCTCGGCGGACGCGACCGCCTGGCGTACCCGGTCCAGCTGAGCGTTCGTAACCCGCCGCTGCTTGGAGAGCACCTCGTTCTGGGCGGTGGCACCGGCCAACTCGGCGGTGATTTGACGCTCCCGCTGGATCTCGAAGATCAGTTGCCGGATCGGTTCCCCGATCACCTGCCAGCGGCTCTGGATCTGGGCGATGCCGGCGACCTGCGCGATGGTCGAGTAGGCGATGAACCCCCACAGAACGATCAGCGAAAGGACGGGAAGGAGCAGGATCCAGAGGATCTTCGTGCGGATCGGAGGGGGGGTGCTCATTCGGACGGTCCAATCCGCGGTTCCTGCGCCTGGCCGGCGCCCGCAGGCCGAATGGGCCCCGCGGTCGCACGCCGCGACTGGTGCGTATGTGATTCGACACACTATGCCCATGGGACTTATCACGCTTCAAGTCACCAGAGCGAAGATTGAATATCAATGTTCAGGCTGGGTAGGGCGGTTTCTTACCGCGAAAAGGAGGGCTGCTGACGATCACCCAGCTCACAGCGGGTTCCGCCCACAAGTGAGCACTCTCCCGCGCACACGGATTGAGACTGTTTCGTCACCATCCGCCGCTGGCCGAAGGCCGGTCACCCCCTCGGTCGTCGTCGGCCCTGCGGGCGAGGATCGAGTGGATCTCGAAGGAGGGGGCGCTGAAGCCCGGGGCCGACATGACCTTCCGGACCTCCCTGAGCTGCCCCGAGGTCATCCCCGCCGCCATCAGATGGTCCTCCAGATGGTGGCTGTTGCTGATCAGGAGGCCGAGCCCGGCGGACCCGCGCTCCCACACCTCGGTCCAGCACGTCTCGTCGATGTCGACCAGGCCCGCCGCCGCGATATCCCCCGCGGCCGAGCTTCCCCAGGTCGGATCGCTACCGGCCGCGCCCAGGACCCGGGCCATGGCCGTGACGTAGATCCCGTACACCTCCCCTTCTCGCCCACCGGAGGCGGGCGGCGCCACCCAGCGGGTGATGTCGATCTCGTCGAGCTGCAACCAGCCGCCGGGCCGCAGCGCGGCACGCAGGCGGCTCAGGACCTGGCGGCGCTGCGGCAGGTGGCTGAGCACGAGCCGGGCGTGGATCAGGTCGAACGCGCCCTCCGGCAGCGGGTCGGTGACGATGTCGTGGCGGGCCACGGTCAGCCCTGGCCTGGAGGGGATCAGGCCGGGCTTGATGTCGGTCGCCAGCACGCGTCCGTCCGGCGCCACCCGCTCGGCCAGCCAGAGGGCCACGCTGCCACCGCCCGCCCCGACCTCCAGGCACCTCCAGCCGGGGCCGACACCGGTCAGGGCGAGACGCTCGAACGTCAGTGGGTCGAGAAGCCGGGCGAGGTAGTGATGCTGGTCGGACGAGTGATCTCCATCGTTGTCGAAGACGTAGTCGGACGCGGTCGCTGAGTTCTGCCCGGCCATCTGGCCCCTTTCGATAGCGCTTACCTCGCCCGCATAGTAGGTAGGGCACCACGGAAAGTGACAGACATTCGTCCGGACCTGGCCAACCTCTCTGGAGAACCTATCCATCCGGTTACTCTTTGTGCACATAAAGAACTTTTGTTCGATATGTGAACGGCGCTGTTCCGTACGACATAAGTCCCCCGACCCGCGGCCGGTCGGCCGCGCCCCGGACTTCCCCTGACGATCCTGAGTGATCCCGCGAAATACGGTGAGGTACCCCGGTGACGCCAGACATGAGGGGGCACCATGGCGACTGTCGCCGAGCAGTTCATCGAGGTTCTCCGCCAGGCCGGGGTGGAACGGATATACGGGGTGGTGGGCGACAGCCTGAACCCGGTGGTCGACGCCATCAGGAAGGCGGGCGGCATCGAGTGGATCCACGTGCGGAACGAGGAGGCCGGAGCGTTCGCCGCCGCGGCCGAGGCGCAGATCACCGGGCGCCTCGCGGTCTGCGCGGGCAGTTGCGGCCCCGGCAACACCCACCTGCTCCAGGGCCTCTACGACGCCCACCGTAGCGGCGCCCCTGTGCTCGCGCTCGCCTCGCACATCCCCTCCTCGCAGATCGGCACGGGTTTCTTCCAGGAGACCCATCCCGGACGACTGTTCGTGGAGTGCAGCCACTTCTGCGACATGATCAGCACGCCCGAGCAGATGCCCCGGGTGCTGCGCACCGCCGTCCAGCAGGCGATCGGCCTCGGCGGCGTCTCCGTCGTGGTGCTCCCCGGCGACGTGGCGGAGCTGTCCGCCGCCCATCCCACCGGCGAGCACGACTTCCTGACCGAGACCGGCACGGTCGTCCCCCCCGCCGGCCAGGTGGCCGAGATGGCGGCGGCACTGAACCGCGCCGAGAAGGTGATGCTGTTCTGCGGCGCGGGGACACGTCACGCCCGCGACGAGGTCATGGCGCTGGCAGAACGCGTCCTGGCACCGGTCGGGCACGCGCTGCGCGGCAAGGAGTGGATCCAGTACGACAACCCGTACGACGTGGGGATGAGCGGGCTGCTCGGGTACGGCGCCTGCCACGAGGCGATGCACGACGCCGATCTGGTGGTGCTGGCAGGGACCGACTTCCCCTACGACGACTTCCTGCCGGGCGCGCGTACGGTCCAGATCGACCACGACGCGGCGCGGCTGGGACGCAGGACCCCGCTGGAGCTGGCCGTGCACGGCGACGTCGGCGCGACGATCCGCGCGGTGCTGCCCCATGTCACCCAGAAGACGGACCGCCGCCATCTCGACAAGATGCTGAACAAGCACCTGAAGGTGCTGGAGAACGTCGTGGAGGCGTACACCCACGACATCGAGCACCACCGCCCGATCCACCCCGAGTACGTCGCGAACCTGATCGACGAGCTGGCCGCCGACGACGCCGTGTTCACCGTGGACACCGGGATGTGCTGCGTCTGGGCCGCCCGTTACCTCAGCCCCAACGGGCGCCGTCGCGTGATCGGTTCGTTCGTGCACGGGAGCATGGCCAACGCGCTCCCGCAGGCCGTCGGCGCCCAGTTCACGGACCGGCGCCGCCAGGTCGTCTCGCTCTCCGGGGACGGCGGGCTCGCCATGCTCCTCGGCGAGCTTCTCACCGTCCGGCAGCACGATCTGCCGGTGAAGACGGTGGTGTTCAACAACTCCTCGCTCGGCATGGTGAAGCTGGAGATGATGGTGGAGGGGATGCCCGACTTCGGCACCGACCACGCCCCCGTCGACTACGCGGCGATCGCCGGCGCAGCCGGGATCGGGGCGTTGCGGGTGGAGAATCCCTCGGACGTGCGGGAGGCTCTCACCACGGCCTTCGCGACCCCCGGCCCCTTCCTCCTGGACGTGGTCACCGACCCGGACGTGCTCGCCATGCCTCCGAGCATCAGCGGGGCCCAGGTGAAGGGATTCGCCCGCGCCGCGGGCAAGATCGTGCTCAACGGCGGGGTGGGGCGCATGATCGACATGGCGAAGGCGAACCTGCGGAACATCCCCCGCCCCTGAACCGGACGGTCCAGGCCGTCTGGTCAGGATCGATCTGAAGCCGGGCCGACCCGGGCCGATCTCCGTGGATCCGCGCCGGCGCCGGGTGGAATCGTCGGCGCCGAGGGTCAGAATGGAGGCCATGGATAATTGGCGTGAGGTCCGCGAGACGCTGCGTGAGTTCGCGTTGCGCCTGCCGGAGACCTACGAGGACCACCCCTGGGGCGACACGGTCGTCAAAGTCAACAAGAAAATCTTCCTCTTCCTCGGCGTCGAAGAGCCGACCGAGCAGTGGAGACCGAGAGTCGGGATGAAGTTGCCGGAGTCGAGCGGCCACGCGCTGGCGTTCTACGGCGTCAAGCCGTCCGGCTACGGGCTGGCCAAGACGGGGTGGGTCTCGATTTCCCTGATGAACGCGAGCGCGCTCCTGGATACCGAGATACTCCTCGACTGGGTCGAGGAGAGCTATCGCGCCGTCGCTCCCAAGAGGCTCGTCGCCAGGCTCGACGTGCCCTCACCAAACGGTGACGGGTCGTGGCACGCGGACGATCGATCACCATAATCTCCTTCCATTCACCCTTTCCTTGTTCAGTGGACTTGGTCTCGGCGTGTCATCACATGGCCCTCAATCGCGACTGTAAGCATCGTCACTGTCACGATGAGCGGCTCGACGCATCGGAAAAAAGCCGTATTCCGGTCAGCGGATTGGTCGCGGCCACAGACCGTGTCTCGAAGGGAATGGTGTCTCCATGCTCACTCCCCACCCTCCAGCAAGCGCCGCAGTCATACATAAGCCACGGAATGGGCACTGGCCGAAGAAAGGACCGGCGACGCCGGTCCTCACCGGATTCCTCTGCCTGGCCCTCATGTCCGCCGTCTCCTTCGTCCCCTCACCCGCCGCCGCGTCCGCACTCGGCGACCCACCCGACCCCGGCTCGTCCATCACGTCGACCAGCACCTCCACCAGCTCCCTTCCTTCCGCCCGAGACACCGACAACGGGGTCGGCGCCGGAACCGGCACCACCGCGACGGGCACCGGAACCAGCACCGGCACCGGCACCGGCACCGGCACCGGCGACCCCCGCCCCACGCTTCTGGACCAGGCGCACAAGAAATGCACGCCGAGGTCCTTCTTCAGATTCCACTCCTTCAGGCCAAGGAATTTCTTCGTTCCCCGTACGCGCTTCATCGACGGCCCCGGCGGCACGATGACGGTTTCCGTCGTCCGGCAGCACCGCGTGTACGCCGAGCTGGAAGTCGACAGGGAAAAGATCAGCGAGATCGACAGGGGCGAATTGATCCGCCAGCTGCGAAACCTGGTCGGTCCGCTGCTCGCCGAGGAATACATCGTCGAGACCGGGCACGAATACGTGCAGGAGATCACCGACGGCAAGTACGGAAACATGTGGTATCGCGTTTTCGGCTACCGGGTGGGCTTCTCCGCGTGGCGCCAGGTCTACAACTGCCGGGTGCGCAAGATCACCGCCGGAGTGGCGAACGTCCCCGCGCGGGTGGAGGGCTGGAGATACTGGGAGACCGACCACCCGAAGTACAAGGGACGTCGCCTGAGCAAGCGCTGAGCCTCCCGGCGGCGCGTTCCGGCTTCCGGCCCGGCGACCGGTCCCGCTCTCAGCGTCCGAGAAACCGGGTGGCGTTGCCGCCGAGCAGCTTGGCGCGGGCGGTGTCGGTGAGAAACCCCGCCCGGCGGATCAGCGAGCCCACCGGTGACTCGCCCAGCGGGTAGGGGAAGTCGGAGCCGAGCATGACCCCGTCCTCTCCCATCGTGTCGACCAGCAGTCGCAGCGCCCGCTCGTCGAACACGACCGAGTCCACGCTGAACCGGTCGAGGTAGTGCGACGGGGGAAACTCCGAGACGCCGACCAGATCGTTGCGGCGGTGCCAGGCGTTCTCGAACCGGCCGAGCCAGAAGGCGAACGAGCCGCCGCCGTGCGCGAAGCACAGGCGCAGCGTCTTCGGCACCCGGTCGAGGACGCCGCCCAGGATGAGGGCGAGCACCGACAGGTGCGTCTCGGCGGGCATGCCGACCAGCCACTGCGCCATCCAGCGATCCAGCCGGGGACCGCCCGCCATGTCCCAGGGATGGACGAAGACGGGTGCGCCCACCGAGGCGCAGTGCTGGAGGAACTGGACGACTCCCTCGTCGTCGAGGTCGCGGTCGCCGACGTGGTTGCCGATCTCGACGCCCGCGTGCCCGGAGGCGAGGCACCGGTCCAGCTCGGCGCAGGCCAGGTCGGGATCCTGGAGCGGCACCTGGCAGAACGGCACCAGCCGCTCGGAGGCGCAGATCTCCAGGGCCAGGTCGTTGAACACCCTCGCGACCCGTACGGCCTCGGCCGCCGGGCGCTCGTAGGAGAAGAAGACCGGCGTCGGGGAGACGACCTGGACGTCCACCCCGTCGGCGTCCATCCGTTCCAGGCGGACCGAGGGATTCCAGCAGTCGTCGGCGATCCGGCGGAACTCCCGATCCCCGAGCAGGATCACGGCCTCCCGCTCGGAGTCGACCCTGAGCCGGGGCGCCTCCGGCCAGCCGAGGTCGGGCCAGCCCTTGGGGACGTGGTGCGTGTGAACGTCGATGATCAACAGCTATCCCTTACCGGGGTGGACGGTACCGCAGTTCTCGCAGGTACGCGCCTTCTCGTCGTCGTAGAACGCCTGGAAGATCGGCGGCAGGTCGGTCACGATGTCACGGACCTGGAGTTCCACCTCGTGGACCACGCCGCTGCACCGCGGGCAGTACCAGAGGAACTTCTCCAGCACGCCCTCCGGCCTGATCCGCTCCACCACCAGGCCGATCGATCCCTCCTCGGGGCGCTGCGGCGAGTGCGGCGTGTTCCCCGGGAGCAGCCACATCTGGCCCTCGCGCACGTGCACGGTCTCCGGCCCCTCGGGGGTCATGATGTTGACGTGCATGTTGCCGCGGATCTGGTAGAAGAGCTCCTCGTACGGATCGATGTGGAAATCGGTCCGCGCGTTCGGGCCTCCGACGACCATGACGATGAAGTCGCCGGTGTTCTCGAAGACCATCTTGTTGCCCACCGGCGGCTTGAGCAGGTGGGCGTGCTCGTCGATCCACGCGCTGAGGTCGAGGGGGGCGATCATGGACGAACCTCCGGTCGATGGGCCACGGCCTGAATCTCGATGAGCAGGTGTGGGTGGGGCAGTTGGTGGACGGCCACGGTGGTGCGTGCCGGGCCGGTCTCGTCGAAGTACTCCGCGTAGACCGCGTTGTATCCGCCGAAGTCATTGATGTTCACCAGGTAGGTGGTGATCTGGACGAGATCGCTCAGGTCGGCTCCCGCCGCCTTGAGGATGTCTCCGATGTTCTCTATCACCGCCCTGGTCTGCTCGGCGATGTCGAGCTTCACCGTGCCGAACTCGTCGACCTCGGCTCCCACGATCGTGTTGTCGGGCCTGCGTGAGCTGGTCCCGGACACGTACAGGAGGTCTCCCGCACGCTTGACGTGCGGAAACCTTCCTCGCGGCCTGGCCTTTCCCTCGACGACGAGCCCGTCGCTCATGATTCCTCCCTCGAAGTTCCCGGTTTCTCCGAAACCCCCGGTACCCCGGAAACCTTCGACGTCTCCCCCGAAGCCTCCGTGGCCGCCGGAACGGCTCCGGGTGCGGAGGCGGTGAACGAGACCGAGCCCAGGTGCTGGATCTCGGCCCGCACTCGTGCACCGGGCACGAGCGGCTCGGCGGGCGTGGCGGCGCCGGCGAGCAGGACCCAGCCCGGCTCCAGGACCATCCCCGCCTGGAGGGCGAGGCGCACGGCCTCGGCCAGAGCCCTGCGCGGGTCGCCCAGGATCGCGCCGGTCGATCCGGTCTGGACCACGCGTCCGTCGATCTCCAGGACGACGCCCAGGTTCCAGCGCGACGGGTCGTACGGCTGCCAGGGGCCGACGGCGTACCCGGCGGCCGAGGTGTTGTCGGCGATCACGTCGGGCAGCGAGAACCTGAAGTCCTCGTAGCGCGAGTCGATGACCTCGATACCGGCCGCGACGGCCGCGACGGCGCCCGGCGCGAGCGCGTCGCCCGGCGACGCGATGCGCCGCCCGATGAGGTAGACGACCTCCGGCTCCACCCTCGGATGGATAAAGCCGGAAATATCCACGTGTGAGCCGTCGAGGATGGCCGACGACTCCGGCACCCGGCCGAAGATGACGTCGTGCACCCCCATCTGGCGGCGCTTACCCTCGCTGGTGAAGCCCAGCTTCACCCCGGCGAGCCGGTCCCCCCGCTCCAGGCGGAGCCGGATCAGCTCCTCCTGAACCCGGTAGGCGTCGGCCACGCCGTAGTCCTGCTCGGGCCTCGGCACCGCGCGGCCGGTGCGGGCGGCCTCGTCCAGCACGGCGGCGAGCTTGTGCGGGTCGGTCACTGGGACACCATCTTTCTGGCGGACACCACTACGGTGCTCGGTGAAGGGACTCGGCGAAAGCCCGGGGGAGGCGGAGGACGGCCCGTGTCACGACGGCTCCCCCTCCCGTGCCAGGTCCAGCGCGATGTCCACGATCATGTCCTCCTGGCCGCCCACCATCCGGCGACGGCCCACCTCGGTGAGGATGGTCCTGGTGTCGACCCCGTAGCGCGCCGAGGCCGCCTCCGCGTGCCGCAGGAAGCTGGAGTAAACCCCCGCGTAGCCGAGCGTGAGCGTCTCCCTGTCCACCCGGACCGGCCGGTCCTGCAGCGGCCTGACCAGGTCGTCGGCCGCGTCCATCAGGGCGTGCAGGTCGCAGCCGTGCTCCCAGCCCATCAGGTCGGCCACCGCGACGAACACCTCGATCGGGCAGTTGCCCGCCCCCGCGCCCATCCCCGCCAGGGAGGCGTCCACCCGGTAGGTGCCGTTCTCCACCGCGACGACCGAGTTGGCCACGCCCAGGCCCAGGTTGTGGTGGGCGTGGATGCCGATCTCCGTGCCCTCGTCGAGCACCGAGCGGTAGGCCCTGACCCGCTCCCTCACCCCGTCCATCGTCAACCGGCCACCGGAGTCGGTCACGTAGACGCAGTGGGCGCCGTACGACTCCATGAGCGCGGCCTGCCGCGCCAGCTCGTCGGCGGAGGTCATGTGGGACATCATCAGGAACCCGGCCACGTCCATCCCGAGCTCGCGCGCGGTGGAGATGTGCTGGGCGGAGATGTCGGCCTCGGTGCAGTGGGTCGCGACCCTGACCGAGGTGACACCGAGGGCGTGGGCGCGCCTGAGGTCGCCGATGGTGCCGATGCCGGGCAGCAGCAGGGTCGTCAGCCTCGCCCGCCGTACGGCGCCGGCGACCGCCTCGATCCACTCGTCGTCGGTGTGCGCGCCCGCGCCGTAGTTGAAGCTGCCCCCGGCCAGACCGTCGCCGTGCGCGATCTCGATCGCCGCCACCCCGGCCGCGTCGAGGGCCGCAGCGATCTCGGCGGCCTGGGCGACGGTGTAGCGGTGCCGGATGGCGTGCATGCCGTCCCGCAGTGTCACGTCCTGCACGTAGAGCTTCACGCGCCCACCTCCGCGTCCGTACGAGCGGCCAGGTCCGTGCGGTCCCGGTCTTCCGCGCGCCCCGCGTGCGCGGCCCGCTCCGGCACCTCGGCGAGACGCTCGGCGGTGCGCAGCGCGGCGGAGGTCATGATGTCGAGGTTGCCCGCGTAGGCGGGCAGGTAGTGGGCGGCGCCCTCCACCTCCAGGAAGACGGTCACCTTGACGCCGCCGTCTCGGGTGCCGTCGGGGAGCGGCTCCCCCGCCGGGAGCGTCTCGATCTGTATGTCCTGTTTGAGCCGGTAGCCGGGCACGTAGTCGTTGACCCGCGCCACCATCTCCCGCACGGCGTCCTTCATCTCCGCCACGGTCGCCGCGTCACACGCGTCCACCAGGCAGTAGACCGTGTCCCGCATGATCAGCGGCGGCTCCGCCGGGTTGAGAACGATGATCGCCTTGCCCTTCGCCGCCCCGCCGACCCGCTCGATCGCCCGGGACGTCGTCTCGGTGAACTCGTCGATGTTGGCCCGCGTACCGGGCCCCGCCGACCGGGAGGAGATGGAGGCGACGATCTCCGCGTACCGGACGGGCACCCGCGAGGCGACCGCCGCGACGATCGGGATCGTGGCCTGCCCGCCGCAGGTGACCATGTTGAGGTTCGGTTCCGTGAGGTGGTCCTCCAGATTGACCGGGGGCACCACGTAGGGGCCGATCGCGGCGGGGGTGAGGTCGATGACGCGCTTGCCGTGCGCCCTGAGCACCCGGTCGTTGTGCCGGTGCGCCCCTGCCGAGGTCGCGTCGAGGACGACGTCCACCTCGGCGAACCCCGGCAGCGCCACCAGCCCCTCGACGCCCTCGTGGGTGGTGGCGACCCCGCGGCGGCGGGCGCGGGCCAGCCCGTCGGAGTCGGGGTCGATGCCCGCCATCGCGACGACCTCGACCTTCTTCGACAGCAGTGCCTTGAACATCAGGTCGGTGCCGATGTTCCCCGAACCGATGATGGCGATTTTCACAGCGGGCCCGCCTTCACACGTCGTACGGGTTTCCCGAGCCCTCCGGGCTCGCCGGGCTCGCCGGGCTCTCCGGGTTTCACGGGTTTCACGGGTTTCACGGAGCGGTCCGGTTCACGCGCTCTCACGAGAAGACCGTCCTGACCGAGCCGAGGCCCTCGATGTGGGCCTCGAACACGTCGCCCGGCTCGACGCCGACCATCGGGCCGAGCGCGCCGGTGAGCACGACGTCCCCCGCGCGCAGCGGGAAGTCCGTACCGCCCAGCGCGTCGGCGAGCCAGACCGCGGCGTTGAGCGGATGCCCCAGACAGGCCGCGCCCACCCCCGTGGAGACCTCCTCGCCGTGCCGGTTCATGGTCATTCCCGCGAGGCGCAGGTCCAGGCCGCGCAGGCTCACCGGGGTGTTGCCGAGGACGAACGCGCCACTGGAGGCGTTGTCGGCGATCGTGTCGACGAGGGTGATGTCCCATCCCGCGACGCGGCTGTCGACGATCTCGATCGCGGGCAGCGCGAAGTCGACCGCCCGGAGGACGTCGGCGACCGTGAACGGGCCGCCCTCCAGGTCCCTGCCGAGGACGAGCGCGACCTCCGCCTCGACCTTGGGCTGCAGGAAACGGCCGGTCGGCACGGGCAGCCCGTCGAGATAGGCCATGTCGGCGAAGAGCATCCCGAAGTCCGGCTGGTCCACGCCGAGCTGACGCTGGACCGCGGCGGAGGTCAGCCCGATCTTCCTGCCGACCAGCCTCCTGCCCTCGTCCAGCGCCCGCCTGGTGTTGATCTCCTGTACGGCGTAGCCGGTCTCGGCGCTCCCGCTCGGAAGCATCTCGCGCACCGGGGCGCACGGCTTGCCGCTCCTGGCCGCGTCGAGCAACCGGTCGGCCGCCTCCGCGCGCACGTCGGTGGCCTCGCTCCACTCAGTCATGTCCAGGCTCCAGCTTGATGGTGATCGTGGTGGGCTCGGAGTAGAAGTCCAGCGAACGCGTGCCGCCCTCGCGGCCGATGCCGGACAACTTCACCCCGCCGAAGGGAGTGCGCAGGTCGCGCAGATACCAGGTGTTGACCCAGACCAGCCCGGCCTCCAACGACCTGGCGACCCGGTGTGCCCTGCTCAGGTCGGAGGTCCAGACGGTCGCCGCCAGGCCGTACTCGCTGTCGTTGGCGAGCCCGACCGCCTCGGCCTCGGTGTCGAACGGGGCGATGTGGCAGACGGGGCCGAAGATCTCCTCCCGGTTCACCCGGGAGTCGTGCGGCAGGCCGGTCAGCACGGTCGGCTCCACGTAGTAGCCGCCGTCGCGGTCGTCGCCGAAGCGCGGCACCCCGCCACCGGCACGGATCTCGGCACCCTCGTGCTTGGCCAGCTCGTAGTAGGAGAGCACCTTGTCCCGGTGCTCGGCGGAGATCATCGGCATCATCGTGGCGTCCTCGTCGGAAGGGCGGCCGAACCGCAGGTCACCGGCGCGCCCGGCCAGCCGCGCGGTGAACTCCTCGAAGACGGGCCGCTGCACGTAGAGCCGCTCGGTGCACAGGCAGACCTGGCCGCCGTTGGTGAAGACCGACCGCACGCTGCCCTCGACGGCCGCGTCCAGGTCGGCGTCGGCGAAGACCAGCCCGGCGTTCTTGCCGCCCAGCTCGAACGAGACGGGCTTGACCCGGTCCGCGACCGCCTTCATGATCGTCGATCCGGTCCGGCTCTCGCCGGTGAAGGTGACCGCGTCCACGCCGGGGTGCTCCACCAGGAACTGGCCGGTGGAGCCGCCGCCGAAACCGTTCACGACGTTGAGGACGCCGGCGGGCAGGCCGATCGAGGCGGCGATCTCCGCGAGCACCGCGACCGAGCCCGGTGTGTGCTCCGAGGGCTTGACCACGACGGTGTTGCCCGCGACGAGCGCGGGGCCGAGCTTCCACGTCGCCAGCAGGAACGGCAGGTTCCACGGCACGATCACCGCGACCACGCCGAGAGGCTTGCGCACGGTGTAGCTCAGCACGTCCGTGAGGTGGAACGCGTCCTCGGGGTGCTGGGCCGCGATCTCGGCGAACGACCGGAAGTTCGCGGCTCCGCGCGGGATGTCCAGGGTGCGGGTCTGGGTGATCGACTTTCCCGTGTCGGCGATCTCCGCCGCCACCAGGTCCTCGAACCGCTCCTCGATCGCGCCGGCGAGGCGGCGCATCCAGGTGGCGCGCTCCGCCACCGGCAGCGCGGCCCACCCGGGCAGGGCCGCGCGGGCCGCGGCGACCGCCCTGCCGACGACGTCCCGGTCCGCCTCGCGGACCTCGCGCACCGGCCGGCCGGTCACCGGGTCGTGGGTGGCGAACGTCGCGCCCTCGGCGACCGGCACCCCACCGATGAAGTGGTTCACCTGGTCAGACAAGTCTGCTCCTCGGGAAGGTACTCCTTCAGGTCACTACGTATGGGTATAGGGCCGCAAATGGCGATAGGCAAGAATGAGTTCCGTGAAACGGAACCCCGACCGTCTGTCCCTGCTGGAGAAATCCTGGCTCGTACTCGACGCGTTCCGCCCCACGGGAGGCCCCCTGCGCCTCGTCGACGTCGCCGAGCGCTGCCATCTGCCCAAGACCACCGCCTTCCGGCTGCTCACCGAACTGACCGCGATCGGCGCCGTCACCCGCCGCCCCGACGGCTACTATCTCGGCCGCCGCCTTTTCGAGCTCGGGAGCATCGTGCCCCTGGAGCGCGACCTGCGACACGCGGCGCTCCCCTTCATGCACGACCTTTACGAGGCGACCCACGAGACCGTCCACCTGGGGGTGCGTGACGGCCTCGACGTCGTCTACGTCGAGAAGATCCGCGGCCAGGAGACCTTCGCCCTGCCCTCTCGCGTCGGCGGGCGCCTCCCGCTGACCTGTACCGGGATCGGCAAGGCCCTGCTCGCCTACTCGGGACCCGACCTGATCGACGAGGTCCTCGGCCGCCCGCTGCGCCGCCTGACCCCGCACTCGATCGTCGACCCCCTGCGCCTGGAGGAGGCGATCGGCCAGATCCAGGCGGCGGGGCTCGCCTACGAGCGGGAGGAGGCCCAGCTGGGCGGCGCCTGCATCGCGGCCCCGGTGTTCGGCGACGGCGTGGCCGTGGCCGCGCTCTCGGTCTCGGTGCCGCTGGCCCGCTTCCAGCCCACCCGCCTCGCCCCTGCCGTCAAGGCCGCCGCCCTGGGCATCTCCCGCGCTCTGTCCAGGACCATCTGACGGACGAAGATCCCCTCCTGCCCGCACCGTCCTCGCCGGCACGGTCGCGGGCCCCGTCCCGGTGTCTGGACGACCCTCGTTCTGGCCCTCCGGCAGCCCCGCGCCCGGGGCGGGCGGGCTCCGCCGGCGACGTGATCGCCGACGCGGCGGAGGGCCGTGCCCGCCTCGGCCGTCACGCCCCGAGGGCGGCCCTTCGAATACCGGTCAGGACTACTGCACAGTAACGGACCGAGAAAACTCTTGAAGATCGCCACATGGGCACGATCCTCCCAAAAGAAGCACGATACCAATCTCGGTATCTGTGCGATCGTGGACAAGGCGGGGCAAGTTCTCTGGAGACGCCAAACCCGGTTGGTGACAGAGGGTGATCGAACGTGCAGCAGTCCCCGGTACCTCCCGAGCTCCCGATCTATCGGCGCATCGCCGACGGGCTTCGCGAAGCGATCCTGTCCGGCGATCTCCGTGACGGGGATCGGCTTCCGGGCGAGAACGCCCTGATGGCCAGTCACGGCATAGCCCGTGCCACCGCCAGGCAGGCCCTGTCCGTACTAATCAACGAAGGCCTGGCGGTCCCCAAGCGCGGCTCAGGGGTGTACGTCAGGCAGTTCCGTCCCATCAGGCGGCACGGCTCCCAGCGGCTCTCCCGTGACCACTGGGAACGCGGCGAGGCCATCTGGGACTCCGACACCAGGGGGCGCCCCTACACCGTGGACCAGGTGGACATCGACCGGGAGACCGCCGATGACGCCGTGGCCCGAGTGCTGGACAGCCCCGAGGTGTGGGTCCGCAGGCGGCGCTACTCGGTGGACGATCGGCCGGTGCAACTGTCGGTCTCCCACTTTCCCGCCCTCCTGGTGGACGGAACCGCGATCACGAGAGAGGACACAGGCCCCGGAGGCGTCTACGCGCGCCTCGGCGAGCTCGGCCACGCCCCGGCGCACTTCACCGAGGAGATCAGAGCCCGCATGCCCCATCCCCACGAGACCGTCCAGCTCGACCTGCCCGCGGGAACCCCGGTCATCGTGATCGCCCGGGTCGCCCGCACCGTGGAGGGCGTCGCCGTCGAGGTGAACGAGATGACGCTCGATGCCGCCTCTTACGTACTTCAATACGACTTCGACTCATAGATCAAGGCCATCCGTCAACCGATAGGTTGACCTGTCCCCCGCGATCATTGATTTCTCTAGAGAAGTGCCTCACCGTCAGAGGTGGAGCGTCACAAAGACGGGCCTGGGCGCGGGGAAGGTGCACAGATGTCTCTCGACCGACATCTCGCTGAGATCGCCCGGGAGTTTCCCGACTGGACGATCTGGCGGAGCGACGCGGGTCGGTGGTGGGCAACCCGCCACCACCCGCTGACCTCCGCCCAGCGTGATGTCGGCTGCGCGATGACCATCGACTCGGACGCCCCGGAAGGGCTGCGCGAGCAGCTGATCGACCAGCGGGAACGTTCCGGCGACGCGGAGCCGGAGCCGGACACCTAGACCGCTCGGTGCCGGGATGAGCGGATCCGATGCGGTCCCGGCGCCGGGCCCCCAATCGCGGAAGCCCTCGACCCGATCGGGGGCGAGGGCTTCCGCTTGATCCTCATCCCCGCCGGGGCGAGGGCTGCGCTCGGTCTCCGGCCGACTCCCGCCACCGCGACGTCGTGACGTCTCCACGGCCGCGCGAGTCCACCTCACGTCTCCGGGGCGAGGTCGCCTTACTTTCTTCTGGGGGTGGCGTACTTGTCCTCGTCCTTACCGGCCTTCCCTGCGGCCGGGCCGAGGTCGGTGTCGCCGGTGATGTCGTCGTACACCTCGACGTGTATCTCCTCGGAACGGTCCTCGCCCCCGCCGTGCCGGTCGTCCGCGCCCTTGGCGGTGCCGTCGTCCACGAGCACCCGCACGGACTCCCGGTCGGGTGAGCCGAACCGGGCGTCCCGCCCGTCCTGGGACGCGTCCTCGGATCCGGCGCCGGCCTGTCCCGGCGACGCCTCCACACCGTCAGGAGCGACGTCGTCCGCCGCGCCGGGTGTGCCTGCGGGCGTCTCCTCCGAGGCGGCCCCCGAGAGGGCCTCGGGGCCCGCGGCGGGGGCGGCCAGCGCCGGCTGGACGGGGGCTGGGGGCAGCACCGAGTTCTCGTCGATCAGCGGCCCCGCCGAGCTCTCGCGGTGGAGCAGGTCGCCCAGGACGGTGCCCATCTCGTGCAGGCGGCGCATGACCTCGTGGTGGGTGTCGGTGAGGTAGACGACCCGGCGGCCGGTGGTCTCGTCCAGGGCGGCGGCGCGCTGCTGTGCCGCCGACAGGGTGGAGTGCGCGTCGTTGTTGGCGGCGAGCACGGTCGCCTCCGCCTCGGCGCGGGCGGCGCTCAGCGCGGAGTCGGCCTCGGCGCGGGCCTCCTGGACCGTCCGCTCGGCCTCCTTCCTCGCCGAGGTGATCATCCGGTCGGCCTCGGTGCGGGCGCCGCGCAGGGTGTCCTCGGACTCGGTGCGGGCCGCGTTGAGCGTCTCCTCGGCGTCGTTGCCCGCCTGGGACAGCATCTGCTCGGCGGCCGAGGTGGCCTCGGTCACCCGCCGCTCGGCCTCCTGCTGCGCGGCGTTCAGTATGCTCTCGGCCCGATCCTGCGCGGAGGTGATCAGTCGCTCGGCCTCCATCGCCGCGTCCTCGCGGAGCTTCAGCGCCTCGGCCTCGGCGACCTCCTTCTTGGAGGTGGCCTCCTCCTCACCGAGTTTCAGTATCTGGCTGAGCCTCTGGCCGAGCTCGTCGTAGTCCTGCGGGGCGTCGGAAAGCCTCCTGCGGACCTCGGCCAGCTCGATCCGGCTCTGCTCGGCCTGGTCGATCGCGCGCCCGAGCCGCTCCTCCAGGTCGCGGATCTGGTGGCGGTGGCGGTCCATATAGTCGTGAACCTGACGACGGCTGTAGCCGCGCATGACGACCTCGAACGAGTCCTCATGCATCAGGTCGGGAAAGCTATCGTGCTGGTTTGTCATAGCACTACCCGTGGAGGTTGTGTGGCGGAAAAGGAGACGTCAGGAGACGACTTTCCTGCTTACTCCCCCAATCTGCAACCGGAACGCCCGACCTGCTTACCGAAATACCGGACAGATCGCCTCCTCGTACCATCGTTCACATGAACATCACGCCTCACATCGCGGCCCTCGACGGCGGCGCGATCCCGCAGATCCATCCGGACGCCTACGTCGCCCCCGGAGCGGTGGTCGTCGGGAGGGTACGGCTGGGCCGTGCCGCGAACGTCTGGTACGGCTCGGTCCTGCGCGGCGACGACGAGGACGTCGAGGTCGGCGAGGAGTGCAACATCCAGGATCTGTGCTGCCTGCACGCCGACCCCGGCGAGCCCGCCGTGCTGGAGCCCCGGGTGAGCCTCGGGCACAGGGCCATGGTGCACGGGGCCCATGTGGAGACCGGTGCGCTCGTGGGCATCGGCGCGATCGTGCTGGGCGGCGCCAGGATCGGCGCGGGGTCGCTGATCGCGGCGGGTGCCCTGGTGGCGCCGGGGAAGCGGATCCCGGCGGGGGTGCTCGTCGCGGGCGTCCCCGGAAAGATCGTCCGTGAGCTCACCGACGACGACCGCGCCCTGTTCGCCCGTACTCCGGCCGGCTACGTCGCCAAGGCGGCCCGCCATCGGGCCGCGACCCCCCTGCCGCCGGCCTGAGCCTCCCGAACGCCCCGGGCGGATGTCCCGGCCCCGGGGCACCGAAGATTTTCCGGTCCCGGCCGTGACACCCCGGGGACTTTCCGGTCCTGGTCGTGACGCCTCCGAGGGGACTTTCCCGTCCCTGCCGTGGCGCACGCTCCCCGACACGGCGGCGGGGAGAGCCCTACGATCGTGCGAGACCCGATCGGGGGATCGCGGGGCCTGGCAACGACCTTGACCGCTTGACCGAAGGGAGGCAGGGGCGTCCCGCCCGTGGCACCACGGCCGTGGGTACCCGCCCCGGAATGCCGATGACCGGCATGTGGCAGTGGGATGGGTTCGACGCCGTCGAGAACGACGTGCGGACCATGGTCGCCGACCCCCGGTGGACGGCGCTACCTCCGCTCGCACGCGCCCAGGCCATCGCTCAGCGCACGCTGTCCACCCCGGACGGCGGACGCTGGCTGTTCGGCGCCCACGCCCGCTGGTACCGCCAGGATCCCGCCGACGGCCACTGGCACCTCACCGCTCCCCCCGCCGACCGGGGCTTCCGCGCCGCGGCGCACGTGATCAACGTCACCTCGATGATCACGCCGCATCTGATACCGACCGGCGCCGACTTCGCCGTCGACCGGGGGTCGGTCCAGGGGTTCGTCGGCCCCGACGTGCCGTACGAGATCACCGAGAGGATCCGCGAGCTGGTGATCGCCCAGCGTGGCAGGCGCAGGGAGGACTTCCCCATCACCGGGTCGTTCGCCGGGCTCTTCGCCGGGGAGGTGGCCAGCCCCGTCGCGGCGATCTGGGGCACGCTCATGTGGTGCGCCTACGCCCCCGCCTTCGACGGCAACGAGGTGTTGCTGTCGATGTTCGGGGAGTTCCTGGCCCGCCCGCTGCCCGGCGACGAGTGGGTCCGCTGGCTGCCGCCCACCTCGCTGGGTGACCTGGCCGCGCTCTACGGCGAGCGGGTCAGGGCCGAGCACCCCGAGGCGGGCCTGCGGCTGGTCGCGTTGATGGCCGACACCGCCGCCGCGGTGCGTGCGGATCCGAGGTTCGGGCCGAAGGCCGACGCCCTGCTGTCCATGGTCGAGCCGTTGCTCCGCAGGGCCTGTCAGGATCCCGCCCTCGCGCACCAGGGCGACGACGCCGTACGGGACGCGTGGCTTTCTCGCTGCCCGCCCCACATGACGCTGCCCGACGACTCGCCGGGCGAGCACTTCCAGCACACGCTCTACGACCTGGTCCAGTCGCTGGGGTTCCTCGCCCCGATGGGCGCCGACCCACGGGCGGTGGCCACCTCGCTGCTCGCCGCCGACCTGTCGGGGGTCGCGCCCAGGGCGGCCGACCGTCTCTACCCGTGGCTGGATCCCGAGCTGCGCTACATCCTCCACGTGGTGCTCACCGACGCCTCGCATCCGCTGCGGGGATGCTGGCCGCGCTCGGGCGAGCTTCCTTCCGCGCTGCATCCGCCGAACCGTAACGCCGCCGCGGCCCTGCTCGGTGCCGCCTACGCCACGGGGCTCGCGTGGTGCCGCCTCACGGGGACCGAGATACCGGAGCGCGGATTCGCGACGGCCTCGGCGGTCGTGCATCGGCTGACACACGAGCGCGACGACCCGGCCCCTCCTGGGTCAGGAACCTACCCCCGCCACTTCTGACACGCCGCGGTATACCTAAACCACAAATTTAGTTATTTCATCCTTACTGGCCCTATATCCTTCTACACCCCTTCGCATCAGACAATTAGCTGAATTGTGATCTCCTAAACGGGAAATGATCCTCCTAGAGGACGTGTCGGGCGGGGCGAGGAATGGTCCCGATGGGCCATGGGCACCGATGACCGCCCGCCGTAACCTCGAAGTGGGTGTGGGCTGCGGAAGGAAGGACGACGCGGTGGGGCACGACGACCTGGACTCTAGGGTCCACGACCGTGTCGCGTTGGACGAGATCGCGCTCTATGCCGAGGTGCTGTCCGCCGTCGCGATGAGCGAACGGCCCCTCACCTCGGTGGAGCTCGACAACGCGCTCGGATTGAGCGCTTCGGCTGTTTGCTGAGGCCTCGGAAAGAACAGTTTCCATGACCTTGTCCCGGACCCTCCAACGGGGTCCGGGGCGCGGTCGGAAAAGATAGTCATGTGACTAGTCACGAACGGACGAGACGGGCAATCGCGGCCGACGCCTCCTTGACCTTCTCCTCCGCCTCCGGCCCCCCGGCGCTGATGGCGTCGGCGACGCAGTGCCCGATGTGGTCCTCAAGCAGGCCGAGCGCCACCGCCTGGAGTGCCCTCGTGGCGGCCGAGACCTGGGTCAGCACGTCGATGCAGTAGGCATCCTCTTCGACCATCCGCTGCAGGCCCCTGATCTGCCCCTCGACACGTCGCAACCGGGTCAGATAAGCCTGCTTGTCACCGCTGTACCCATGCATGTCCCAACGGTACCGGTGTCAGGCGCGACGGGATGTCGCCGCGATCAGTTTCTCCCAGCGGTCGGCCACCGAGGACGCGCCGTGGCCCGCCGCGACCTCCAGAGCCCCCGCGGCCAGCTGCCTGCGCCGCCGCTCGTCGTCGATGAGCGCGAGCATCGCGGACGCGTACGCCTCGATCTCGTCCTCCCCCTCGGCGACCAGCACTCCGTTCCTGCCGTCGGCCACGAGCTCGCCCGGCCCACGAGGACCGTCGAACGCGATCACCGGTACCCCGCTCGCCATCGCCTCGATCACGGTCATCCCGAGCACCTCCGTCCTGGAGGTGCTCGCCACGATCGACGCCTTGGCGAACTCGCCGGTGAGGTCGGAGGTCGTCCCCATGAAGTAGACGTGGTTGTGCAGGTCGAGGTCACCGACGAGGGCGCGCAGACGCTTCTCCTCCGGGCCCCCGCCGTACAGGCGCAGCCGCCAGTCGGGACGCTTGCCCGCGACGACGGCGAACGCGCGGATCAGCCGGTCGTGTGCCTTCGCCGCCACCAGGCGTCCTCCGGCGGCGACGATGCGGTTGTCCATCCGCGAGCGCGGCCACGGCCCCGCGGGCAGCGCGTCCGGGATCACGCTGACCGGTACGTTCCCGTCCAGGAGGTGGTCCCACTCCTGTCTGCTCGTCTCCGTGGCGGCGGCGACCGCGTTCAGGCGCGGGTAGAACTTCCTGATCGGCCCCGGCATGGGCGGCCGGCCCCACTCGCGGGCGATCCGGGTGATCTCGCGCGGCGCGTGCCTGGCCACCTGGACGCCCAGGCCCGGCCGGGTGCTGACGAGCACGTCGGTCCGCAGGCCGCGCAGCCGCCGCCAGAGGGCGACCTCGGTGCGCATCTGCCCCCGGGGGAGCAGGTATCTGCCGCCCGGCCGAGCGTCGACCACCCAGGAGAGCTTCACCCCGGACGCCACCGGGAAGAACGGCTTCTCCCGCTGGCGGCGGACGCTGATGATCTCGACCTCGTGACGTTCTGCCAGCTCTCCCGCGAGGTTGACGATCGAACGTACGTCACCGCGCATGCCGTAGATGGAGGGAGTGAGCAGGCAGATCCTCACCCGCCGACCTCGATCCTGAGCTCGTCGTCCGCCGTGTAGCAGGGACGGATCGGCACCCCGTCGATCTGCGCGGCGGGATAGTGCAGGCGGCGGCGCTTGCCGTCGACGTCGTCCAGCCGGGAGCTCAGCCGCAGCGGCGTGGCCACACCGCGTACCTCCAGCGAGGGTTCCCAGGTGCCGGTCTGGTCGGGGGCGGCGGCGAGCACGTCACACAGCGAGAGCGCCGCGTGGAAGCGCACGCCCTGGACCGTTGCAACGGAGGTCAGCTCGGCGTCGGGCCGGCTACGGCGCAGGGCGAGCTTCGCCTCATGCCTCGCCTCGTCGTCGTCGAGGCCGGTGAAGGCGAGCAGCCCGGTGACCTCGAAGCGCCCCTCCCTGAACCAGACGGAACGGACCTCCGCCGTCGGCTGGGCGTTGTCGACCTTCAGGGCGAGGAAGCCGTTGCGGGTTCGGTAGGCGCGGTAGGCCAGCGTGCGGCGGCTCAGCGCGTACGCGTCGAGGTGGTCGAGGGAGAATCCGGGATCGACGCTGCGCAACCGCGTACGCGCCGCGCCCTGTTGCAGGTAGGTGTCCCAGCGGCCGGGACCGAGGGCGAGCGGGACGAGCGATACCGCCAGCTCCGCCCTGCGCGTCTGTGCGTCCGGGGTCCCCAAAGGCACCCGGCTCTCGACCGAGGTGGCCCGGTTGCGCAGGACCAGTTCGGTGCCGTCGGCCAAGGGCTCGTCGACGGCCAGCCGAAGTGAGAGAACATCGGCCAGGGTAACCTCGGCATCGCTGACGACGGCTGGCATCGTCAAGCCCCCTCCCCGTTGAATGAGCTACGCGACGTTGAGGTTACCGTGATTTTCCCGTTATGTGGAGAAAGGTTTTCGGACCTTACATCCTTTTCATATCAACTTGACCATATGTCAGAGGGGACATCGGGAAAATATCCCCTCTGACGGACGCCACACCCGCTGTCAGGACGCCTCGACAGGCCGGCCCTTGATCGACTTGATCAGGAGCTGGGAGACGTCGACGACCTCCAGCGTCTCCTTTGCCTCGCCCGTGTTCTTCTTCTCGTTGATCGAGTCGCCGAGCATGACCAGGCAGAACGGGCACGCCGTGGAGATGGTGTCCGGCTCGGTGGTCAGCGCCTCGTCCACCCGCTCGGTGTTGATGCGCT
>Ga0233377_1000188_pt1 | contig 34609 bp, 33 predicted proteins | sample ElkDunMinimDraft_6_FD_191540 | JGI IMG/M metagenome (GOLD analysis project Ga0233377, IMG submission 191540) | Fecal eukaryotic communites from dung pellets of Tule Elk in California, USA - Elk Dung E36 | ecosystem: Host-associated > Mammals > Digestive system > Large intestine > Fecal | place...
TGCTGTGGTGCCTGGTGATGACCGGCTTCGGCGCGGTGCTGGCGCGCGCGCGGGGCCTGCCGTTCGGGCTGAAGACGTCGGCGGTGGCGACGCAGGGGTTGCTGAGCCTGCTGTTCCTGGCTTTCGCCGTCTTCACCTCCAATCCGTTCGCGCGTCTGGACCCGGCGCCTTTCCAGGGGGCGTCGCTCAACCCCCTGCTGCAAGACCCTGCGCTCGCCTTCCATCCGCCGCTGCTCTACGTCGGCTATGTCGGCCTGTCTGTCTGCTTCTCTCTGGCCGTCGCGGCCCTGATCGAGGGGCGGCCGAACTCCAACTTCTGGCCCGCCTGGGGCCGGTGGGTGCGCCCCTGGGCTCTGGCCAGCTGGGCCTTCCTGACCGTCGGCATCACGCTGGGGGCCTTCTGGGCTTATTATGAGCTGGGCTGGGGCGGCTGGTGGTTCTGGGACCCGGTCGAGAACGCCTCATTCATGCCGTGGCTGGCCGCCGCGGCCCTGCTGCACAGTGCGGTGGTGACCGAGCGGCGCGGCGCGTTGGCGGGCTGGACCACCTTCCTGGCCCTGCTGGCCTTCACCTTCTCCATGCTGGGGGCCTTCCTGGTGCGGTCGGGCATTCTGACCAGCGTCCACGCCTTCGCCGTCGATCCCAAGCGGGGGATGATGCTGCTGGCCATTCTGGGCGCCACGGCAGGGCTGGCCTTCGCCCTGTTCGCCTGGCGTGCGCCCAAGCTGAAAGGCGGCGGCCTGTTCGCCCCGGTCAGTCGCGAGGGGGCGCTGATCCTCAACAACCTGTTCCTGACGGCGGCGGCGGCGACGGTGCTGCTGGGCACCCTCTATCCCCTGCTGCTGGAGGCGGTGTCGGGCGCGACCATCTCGGTCGGCCCGCCCTATTTCGCCCTGACCTTCGTGCCGCTGATGGCCGTGGCCCTGATCATCCTGCCCGCCGGGCCCCTGCTGGCGTGGAAGCGCGGCGATCTGAGGGGCGTCGGTCAACGGCTGATGGTGGCGGCGGGTCTGACGGTGCTGGTCGCGATCGCCGGCTGGCTGATGTTCGAGCCGAAGAAGGCGCTGTCGGCGCTGGGCGTTGGTCTGGGCGGCTGGTTGATCCTGGGCGCGCTGGCGGAGTGGGTCGAGCGCACCCGCCTGTTCCGCGCGCCTCTGGCCGAGACGCTGCGCCGCGCGCGCGCCCTGCCTCTGGGCGCCTGGGGCATGACGCTGGCGCATGCGGGGCTGGGGGTGTTCGTGCTGGGGGCGGTGGTCGAGACGGGCTATCGCATCGAGGCGTCGCGGCCTCTGGCCATCGGGCAGGCGGTCGAGGCCGGGCGCTGGACCGTGCGTCTGGATTCCGTCGCCGTCATCGAAGGCCCCAATTATCTGGCCGAGCAGGGGCGGATGACCGTCACCCGCAATGACGGCGCCGTCCCCCACGCCGTCACCGCCGAACGCCGCTTTTTCCCGGCGGGCGGCCAGACGACGACCGAGGTCGGCCTCGATTTCCGGGGACTGGATGACGTCTATGTGGTGCTGGGCGAGCGCGCCCGGGCCGAGGACGGCGCTCAGGCGTGGAATGTGCGGGTCTGGTGGAACCCCTGGGCGCGGCTGATCTTCCTGGGGCCGTTGATCATGGCGTTCGGCGGGCTGTTGTCGCTGCTGGACCGCCGCCTGAGGATCGCGGTCGGCAAGCGCAAGGCGAGGCCGTCATGAAACGCGTCTTCCTGACCGCCATCGCCGCCATGGCCCTGTCCGCCAGCGCGGCCTTCGCCGAGCCGCCGCCCGCGCCTGACCGGCCGCTGGCGGATGCGGGTCAGGAGGCGCGGGCCCAGGCCCTGTTCGACGACATCCGCTGCGTCGTCTGCCAGCATGAAGCCATCGCCGACAGTCCGGCGTCCATCGCCGCCGACCTGCGCGGTCTGGTGCGCGACCAGATCGCGGCGGGTGCGACCGATGAGCAGATCCGAGCCGATCTGGTGCGGCGTTACGGCGACTTCGTCCTGTTCAAGCCGCCGGTGCGGATCGGGACGCTGGTGCTGTGGTTCGGGCCGTTGGGACTGATCGTTCTGGGCGGGCTGGCCCTGCTGTGGCGCGGGCGGCGTAGAAGCGACGAACAGGCTGACGCCGACGTTCCCCTGACCGACGAAGAAGATGCGCGGCTTCAGGATATTTTGTCCGGACACGATATTCGCCGTGATCCTGACGCAAAGCCGTCCAACGACTGATGTTTGACAAGGCGATCATTCGCTTTTCGGTGACAGGCCGTTAGTCTGCCGTCATCTATTCAGAACCAGAGACGGGCGTCTCCGCCTCTCCAGGGAATGCAAGGCTGCCGATGATGAAGCGTAAGGAGTTCATGCTGGGGGCCGTCGCAGGCCTGGTCTTCACCGCCGCCGCCACGGCGGGCGGGGTCATCGACTGGCCGACCGCCAAGGCCGATCCCATCGCCGGAGCCAGCGGACGTCTGGAAGCCAGCGCCGGCGCCAACGGCGTCGCCTTCGCCCCGCCGCAGGGCGCGCCTCTCAGCTTCGCCGACATCTTCTCGCAGGTCTCGCCCGCCGTGGTGCAGATCGACGTCAAGACGCGGGTCCAGTCGACGCGCGGCGGCATGATCCAGATCCCCGGCCTGCCCTTCGCCATCCCCAATCCGAACAGCGGCGAAGAGGGCGAAGACGAAGGCCGCACCGCGCGCGGCGCCGGCTCGGGCTTCTTCATCTCGGCGGACGGTTTCATCGTCACCAACAACCACGTCATCGCCGATGCGGTCGAGATTTCGGTCAAAATGGCCGACGGGCGTGAGCTGACCGCGCGTGTGATCGGACGCGATGAAGGCACCGATCTGGCTGTGATAAAGGTGGACGGGACCGATTTCCCCTTCGTCACCTTTGAAGAGACCGCCCAGCCCCGCGTCGGCGACTGGGTCATCGCCGTGGGCAACCCCTTCGGCCTGGGCGGCACGGCGACGGCTGGCATCGTCTCAGCGCTGGAGCGGGGGGGTATTGATGGTCGCACACCCTTTACTGACTACATCCAGATCGATGCGGCTATCAACCAGGGCAACTCGGGCGGTCCGACCTTCGACATCTACGGCCGCGTGATCGGCGTCAACTCGGCCATCTATTCCCAGACCGGCGGTTCGGTCGGCATCGGCTTTGCCATCCCCGCCTCTGTCGCCAAGCCGACGACGGATCGGCTTATGCGTGGTGAGGCCATTGAGCGGGGCTATCTGGGGGCGGGAGTGCTTCCAATAGATCGTGATATCCAACAAGGATTGGGATTGCGCGATGGCGTCGGAGCGTTTGTGCGCGACGTCACCCCTCAAGGGCCGGGTGACCGTGCAGGCCTGCAAGCTGAAGACATCATAATTAGCCTCAATGGCCGACCCATTCGAGATAACGTTGCTCTAACGCAGGGTGTCGGTGCGACGCGTCCGGGCGAGGAGATACGTATGGAAGTAATCCGCGAGGGTCGCCACCTAACCATAACCGCGCGCGTAGGGACGCGTCCGTCGGAAGCTGAGCTGAACTCAAGCGTTGGGCGGGTGGAGCAACCGGCTCAGTCCCAGGACGGGGAGCGGGTCGGAGGCCTGTTAGTTGCGCCGTTGTCCGATGCTCTTCGTCATCGCTACAATATACCGGAGCGCGTTAATGGGTTGGTGGTTGTGGCACGTGGACAGAGAGAAGCGCAGGGTTTTGAGGCCGGGTTTGTTATCCTTCGCGCAAATAACAAGGCCATTGTTTCGGTTGCCGACCTTCGCGCTGCTGTAGCGGAATCGCGATCTCAGGCCCGGCGTGGTGTCTTTTTGTTGGTTTGGACACCCTCTGGAAATCGTCCTGTGATGCTCGAAATGACAACAACGGAGTAGGTTCACACATCCAGTGGGGTCACACATGGCTGTGTCTTAGGGATCCAAGAGCGGTTCGAGCTATGACGTGATTCCTCAATGACTGTAATGCGCCGCAGGATTTACAGCCCATGGTGGAGATGCATAGTATGAGGTGCACGCTAGATGGGGCGTTGCGTCAGGGAGGCAAAAAATGAAAAAGCTCGTGATGAATATTGCTTGCGCTGTAGCATTGCTCAGCGGTTTGGCGGGGCTTAGCGTGCCTAGTCATGCATTTGCGGCATCGGCTGCTCTAGGCACCGTTTGTAGCTGGGAAACAGTTCATTATTCTTGGGGGTATCAGGTCTGGAATGTGTGCGAAACGGTTGGCGTGCACATGGAGACGCTCGAAGCAGAGGTTGATATCACTTACGAACTTATAGCCGAAGTTGTTTACACCTGAATTGGTTTGTATCTGAAAAGAGTGCTTACTTGATCGCCTAGGGTAGCAAGTGACTATATCTTAACTCACACCATCGCCGCCGATGCGCTAACATCGGCGGCGATTTTGCATCTGAGGGCTGATTCCATGCGCATTCTGGTGGTCGAGGACGACGCTGAAGCCGCGACCGCCATGGTCCGGGGCCTGTCCGAAGCGGGACATGAGACGACCCACGCCGTCGACGGGGCCTTTGGCCTGCTGGAGGCGCAGAAGGGCGGCTATGATGTCTATGTGGTGGACCGGATGATGCCGCGCCTCGACGGCATCGGCATGGTCGAAACCCTGCGCAAGGACGGCGACCAGACGCCGGTGCTGTTCCTGTCGGCGCTGGGCGAGGTCGATGACCGCGTGGCGGGCCTGAAGGCCGGGGCTGACGATTATCTGGTCAAACCCTACGCCTTTTCCGAACTGATCGCCCGGGTCGAGGCCCTGTCGCGGCGCCGCGAGACCGGCAGCGTGGCCACCATGCTGAAGGTCGGCGATCTGGAGATGAACCTGATCTCGCGCGCCGTGCATCGCGGCGGCCAGGAGATCGACCTGCAGCCGCGTGAATTCCAGCTGCTGGAGTTCCTGATGCGCCACGCGGGCCAGTCGGTGACGCGGACCATGCTGCTGGAGAAGGTCTGGGAATACCATTTTGACCCGCAGACCAACGTCATCGACGTCCACATCAGCCGCCTGCGCGCCAAGATCGACAAGGGCTTCGACCACGCCATGCTTCAGACGGTCAGGGGCGCAGGGTATAGGTTGGAGGCGTAGGGCTCGCTGTTCTCCCTCCCCCTCCGGGGGAGGGTGGTCGCGCAGCGACCGGGTGGGGAGGGTTAGGCGACATGGGCGCAACAGCCAGGGCGAGAGGGCTCAGATAGTCCATGACCCCCGCAGAGGCGCGTCTCTGGATCCATCTGCGAGCGCTTCGGCGAGAAGGCCTGCATTTTCGTCGCCAACATCCTGAGCGCGGCTATATTCTGGATTTCGGCTGCCTGGATCGAGGCCTGATCGTCGAGGTGGATGGAGGGACGCATCTTGATCCCGACCGCGCTCGCAAGGACAGGGTTCGGGATGCGGTTCTGAGCCGCGAAGGCTTTGTTACGATGCGGGTCTCCAATGGCGATGTGAGGGACAGGGTGGGCGAGATTTTGAGAGATGTGCGGATGCGTTGCCTGGCCCTTCCCACCCGGTTGGCGCGATGCGCCAACCTCCCTCCCCCGGAGGGGGAGGGAGAAGTCTGAATTCCCTTCATGACCCTGCCCTCCCTCCTGCGCCGCACGCCGTTTCGGCTGACCCTGCTGTTCCTGGCCCTGTTCGCTGCGGCGGCCAGCGCCATACTGGCCTATGTCTATTTCGCCTCGGCGTCCGAGGCCCGGACTGCGGCCGAGCAGAATGTGCGCGGCGAGATGCAGGTGCTGCGCGGCGTCTATGACCAGCGCGGCTTCGACGCCCTGAACCGGACCCTGATCGACCGCAGCCTGACGCGCAGCTCCTTCCTCTATCTGCTGGTGAATGAGGCGGGAGAGGTGGTCACCGGCAGTCTGACCGCCCTGCCGGTGACGGATCAGGAACAGCCGAACGAGTGGACCAGCTTCCCCTTCACCGACACCGATGCTGAAGGCCGTGTCATCCGACCCCAGGCGCGGGGCGTGCAGGTCAAGCTGTCGGGCGGAGAGACCCTGCTGGTGGCCCAGTCGCTGGGCGACACCGACGCCTATCTGGGGCGGCTGACCCAGGCGTTGTGGGGCGCCATGGGGATCGTGGTGCTGCTGGGGCTGGGCGGCGGCCTGTTGATCAGCCGCAATCTGGAGCGGTCGATGCGGCGGTTGAACACCGTCGTCACCGCTGTGCAGGACGGCGATCTGAAGGTCCGCGCCAAGGTGCGGGCCAATGGCGACGAGCTGGACGAGCTGGGCGCCGGGCTGAACACCATGCTGGACCGGCTGGAAGGGTCCATGGCCTCGATCCGTCACGCCGGAGACGCCATCGCCCACGACCTGCGCTCGCCGCTGACCCGGATGCGGGCCAAGCTGGAGGTGTCGTTGATGGACGCCGAGGCGGGCAAGATCGACGGCGTCGACGCGCTCCAGCTGGCGCTGGACGAGGCCGACCATCTGTTGAAGACGTTCAACACCGTGCTGGCCATCGCCCGGCTGCAGGCGGCGGCGGGCCATACGCCGGACCCGAAACTGTTCGACGCCGCTGATCTGGCCGCCGATATGGCCGAGCTTTACGAACCGGCCAGCGAGGACAAGGGGCTGGAGTTTTCGGCGGAGATCGAGCGTGGTCTGATGATCGACGGCAACCAGCCCTTCCTGGCCCAGGCCCTAGCCAACATCATCGACAACGCCATCAAATACACGCCCAGCGGCGGCGCCGTGGTGCTGCGTGCACGCAGGCGCTCTTCAGGCGAGATCGAGTTTTCCGTCACAGACACCGGCCCTGGTGTGCCCGAGGAGGACCGCGCGCGTGTCACCGAACGCTTCGTGCGTCTAGACAACAGCCGCAGCGAGGCGGGCTCTGGCCTGGGCCTGTCGCTGGTGGCGGCCGTGATGGAGGCCCACGGCGGCCGCATCCAGCTGGATGAAGGCCCCGGCGTCTATCAGGGCTCCGGCCCCGGTTTGCGGGTGGCGCTGGTCGTGCCGGCGGCGGGCGGGACGTGACGCCCCGCTCATCCCCTGACGCGGGGCCTTAACGCGAGGCCTGACGCGGGGATGAGCGGTTATGGGCGCCTTCCTACTGCGGACGCCCCACTACGGCGTCGACCGAGCCGGTGGTGACGGGGTGATAGCCGGGGCGGGCCTGGGCGTAGAGGCGGGTGGCGATGGGGCGGCCCCATTCGTATTGGCCCCACAGGCTGGTGAACAGCGGCAGGACGAATTTGCGCCGACCCTGGGTGGTCAGGAAATGCTCCAGCGTCGGCACGGCGGGCTGGTAGCGATGCTGGACCGCGATCTGCAGCCAGGCGAAGACCAGTTCCGAATTGCCCTCGTTGCGCAGGTTCAGCGTCGATTCCAGATCGGCCAGCTGGGCGTCGGTGAACCAGCGGCCTGTCGCGGGCGGCACGGGCGGACGCCAGGCGAGGAAGCGCTGGCGCTCCTGCGTCGACCAGCCGGCCCAGGGGATGGCCGAGGCCGGGCCGCCCGCCGCAAAGGCCAGAGCCGCCGCATCGACGGGAGCAAAGGCGTTTGACACCGGCGGCTGCCAGTTCGACGGCATGCCGGGCTGGTAGATCCAAGCGTCCATCATCAACTGGTCCTCCAGCGCCCGGGTCGTGACCAGATGGGTGCGGATGTCCTCCAGGAAGCGTTCGGTGGTCATCGGACGGAAGGCGTTGCGCTCGAAATAGCCCGTCAGCCAGGCGTCGAACTTCTCGCGTCCGACGATGCGTTCGATGGTGCGCAGGAAGGCGGCGCCCTTTTCATAGGCGATGTCGCTCATGCCGTCGTCAGGGTCGCGACCGGCCAGTTCGAGCTTCAGCCTTGTGTCGGCGGGCGGCAGGTCGGCCAGGGTGGCCTGAAGATCGCCCCAGCCCAGAGACTGCAGCATCAGGGCGCGGTCGCGGCCCTCCGTCGCCTCCATGATCCGGTTCTCGAAATAGACGGTGAAGCCTTCGTTGAGCCAGAAGTCGTCCCAGGTGGCGTTGGTCACCAGATTGCCGGACCAGGAGTGGGCCAGCTCATGCGCCACCAGCGAGACCAGCGAGCGGTCGCCGGCGATGATGGTCGGGGTGGCGAAGGTCAGGCGCGGGTTCTCCATGCCGCCGAAGGGGAAGGAGGGCGGCAGGACCAGCAGGTCGTAGCGGCCCCAGCGATAGGGGCCGTACAGGGCCTCGGCGGCGTCGACCATGGCGGCGGTGGGGACCAGTTCGTCATGGGCGGCGCGCAGTTGCGACGGCTCGGTCCAGACGCCTGTGCGCTCGTCTATGCCCTGGAACGCCAGGTCGCCGACGCCGATGGCGATCAGATAGGGCGGCACCGGATGGGTCATGCGGAAGCGCCAGATTTTCTGGTTGTTCGGTCCCGGCTCGCCCTGCGGGGTCAGGCTTTCGCCCGACATGACGACGGTCAAGTCGGACGGGGCGGCGATCGAGGCCTCCCACGACTGGCGGATGCCGGGGCTGTCCTGGGTCGGGGCCCAGGTGCGGGTCAGGATGGCCTGACCCTGGCTGAACAGATAGGGCTTCTGCCCGCCCGCCGTCTGGGCCGGGGTCAGCCATTGCAGGGCGTCGGCGTCGGGACGGGTCGAATAGGCGACGACGATGCGCCGCGTCTCGCCCGCGCGGAAGGCAGGGAAGCGCACGGTCAGGGCCTGGCCCAGGATCGGGTCGTCGGCGCCGAGGGTGAATTGCAGAGCGCCGCCGGAGGCGTCGGTGACGCCGCGGATGTCCAGCTTGCGGGCGTCGAGGATGATCTCGGTCGCGCCGGGCTCGGAGGTGACGTCCAGCGCGGCCGTGCCCGACAGGATGTGGGCGTCGAAGTCGGCGGACAGGTTCAGGGCGACGTGGACGACGCGGGCGATTTCGGGCCGGGCGTGGGAGTGGACGTCGCGCACATAGTCGGCGGCGGGCCGGGTCTGTTCGGCCATCACAGGCGTTCCTGCGTCAATTGAGGCGGATGGAATTGAGGCGCAGGCGCCCAGAGCGGCGGAAAGGGCGAGGGCGGAGACCAGTCCGAGACTGCGGATCATGGAGCGTTTCCTTGTGACGTTCGTGATGACGTTTCCGGCGGGGACAACGCCCCCTGACGTGCGAAAGATCAACCCCGGAAGCTTCGGAAATGCGCCCTCCCTGAGGGACTTCGCCTATTGCGCCGGTTCGGAAGCGGTCCCGCGCGAGGGGGAGGCGACGTTGCGGGCCTGGAACAGGCGTCCGCGTTCGGCGATCAGCACGAACACGAGAGCCGTGACGCCCAGGATCACGAAGCCGCACACCATGGGCGCCGCAGAGCCGTTGAAGCTCTGGCCGATGGCGAAGCCCAGAAGAGCGCCGCCGATGGTCGAGATGAAGCCCTGCGCTGACGAGGCCGTACCCGCGATATGGCCCATGGGCTCCATGGCCATGGAGCCGAAATTGCCGGCGATCAGACCGAAACAGAACATGGTCAGGGCCTGAAGGATCGCGAAGGTCCAGATGTTCTCATGTCCCATAAGGGCCACCACGGCGTGGACGGCGCTGATGCTGATGAAGCCCAGAAGCGCCGAGTGGGAGATCAGGCGCGAGCCCAGCCGTTCGACCAGCCGGGCGTTCAGCAGGCTGGCGATGGCGATGCCGCCCGCCACGGCGGCGAAGACGGTGGTGAACAGATGCGGCGCCTTGAAGACGTCGTAGAAGATCTGCTGGCTGGAGTTGATGAAGCCGAACAAGGCGCCGGTGATCACCGTCATGGCCAGGGTGTAGCCGATGGACTGGCGGTTGGTCAGGGCCTCTTTGAACGCCAGGGCGATGCGCCCCATCCGGATGGGCATGCGGTCGTCGACATGCAGGGTCTCGGGCAGGCGCAGCGCCGCCCACACGCCGAACGCCGCCCCGCCCAGGGCCAGGATGCCGAACACCCAGGGCCAGGGCGCGACGGTGAGGACCGCCTGACCCAGCGTCGGGGCCAGGATGGGCACGCCCAGGAAAACCAGGAAGCTGAGCGACATGACGCGCGCCATCTGGCGGCCGCTGTAGCGGTCACGCACGATCGACACAGCGAGCACGCGCAGGGCCGCAGCGCCGACCCCGGCGCCGACCCGCGCCGCAATCAGGGTCTCGAAGGTCGGGGCGAAGGCGGCCAGCGCGCCGAACAGCACATAGAGGGCCAGGCCGACCATCAGCACGGGCTTGCGTCCGAACCGGTCGGCCATGGGGCCATAGACGATCTGGGCCGCACCGAAGCCCAGGAGGTAGGCGGTGATGATCCACTGACGACTGTTCTCGGAAGCGACCCCCAGAGCTTCGCCGATGGCGGGCAGGGCCGGCAGCATGGCGTCGATGGCCAGTGCGTTCAGCGCCATCATCATGGCGATCAGGGCGACGAATTCGGGAAAGCCCGGCCCCTTGGCGGGGACGGGTGCAGGAGCGGCCGGAGAGGAGATCATCGGCCCCAGATGCGACCTGCGGCGGCCTGACGCAACCGTCTGGCTGTGAATTCCTCATGACGATGTGGCCGCTTGGTCGTGGCGGGTGCTATCTGCGGGTCAGGAGAAACGCCATGACTGACACCGTCACCATCTATCACAACCCCGCCTGCAGCACCTCGCGACAGGTGGTGGACATGGTCCGCGAAACGGGCGCGACGCCCGTGGTCGTCGAATATCTGAAGACCGGCTGGACCGAGGCCCTGCTGCGCCAGCTGATGACCGAGAGCGGGCTGACGGCGCGCGAGCTGATGCGCACGCGGGGCGACTTGCCCGGTGAACTGGGCCTGCTGGAGGCGGGCGTCAGCGAAGACGCCATCCTGGCGGCCATGGTCGCCCATCCGGTGCTGGTCGAGCGTCCCATCGTGCAGGGGCCCAGAGCCACGGTGCTGGCCCGGCCCAAGGAGACGGCGCTGAACGCGCTGTGAGGAAGATGAACGGCGGCTGACGCACGGCCCCCGCAACGGTTCAGCTTGCCGCCGCTACTCAGACCTTCAATCCGCAAAGGCGCCGCTTCGGCCGCCAGCGGACGCTGGAGGTATTGATCATGGCCGCCATTCACGCCGCTCCCGTCGCCGCCGCCCTGGCCGTGGCCTCGCAGCAGGCGCGTATCCACGACCTGATGCGCACGCCCGAAAGCCGGGGCGAAAAGATCGCCCGCCTGCAGACGGAGGCCCGCATCCTGGCGGGCGAACATGTCGAAGGTCTGACCCGCCTGCTGGCCCAGGTGGTCGCTGAAGCTGATGCTGTGGCGGCGGGCGGGGACGCCTATCCGGTCGGGGTGCGCGAACTGGCCCAGCGTCTGGCCGACGATTTGTCCGGAAAATCCGCCACCCTGACGGCTCTGCGCGTCCGCGCGGTCTGAACCGTCCTCAAGCCGCGCGACTGCGTGTCAGGCCAAAAGCACGGCCTCAAGCCGCGCGACTGCGTGTCAGGCCAAAAGCACGGCCTCAAGCCGCGCGACTGCGCGTTAGGCCAAAAGAATGGTGCGGGTGGCCGGGCTCGAACCGGCACTCCTCTCGGAACAGGATTTTGAATCCAGCGCGTCTACCAATTCCACCACACCCGCACAGGCCTGTCGGAAGGCCGGGCAATCTAACGGCGGATGGGCGCGGGTCAACGCCTTAAGAGCGAGGACCCTGCGATAATAAAATGGCGTCGCAATCTGTGGACATCAGTGGTGCGGTCACATGATGACTTCGCGGCTGACTCGGATCAGCGCGTGAATGGTTACGTAGAAGACTCCCCCCACAAGACTGTCGGGATCCTCGCTGAAATTGAACCTGGCGCGAGGCGCGCTGCGCAGAAGGCGTTCTTCCAAAGCCGGATTGGCGGGACGGATGGATTCGATCCTGCAGTCCCGAACCTGTCCGCCCGGCGCAACCACGCAGCTGTAATCATAGGCGCTCGGATCCGATCTGCTCGGGGGGCCTGCATCCAGGCCCGGATGCCTCTCGTCCACCGTCACGAAGGCGGTGACATCGCGCAAAGCATCGCGGGGATCGGTCAGGAGGCTGCCGCAGGCGGTGAGAACCTGGTCCACGCCCGCAGGGTTGCTCGGCAGGTCGAACACCAGGGCGCGGGCAGGCGCGCCTTCGGCGGCTATGGTGCGGACGGCGAACCGGCCGCCTCGTTTCAAGGCGCGGACGCCGCGCGCGTCGCCGCCGCGCACCGCTGAAGTCCCGTCCGGGGCGGCTCGCCAGGCGGCGGGTGTCAGTGCATCGACAGGTCCAGTCTCGAGACGACGTGCGATGGCCTCGTTCCGGGATGCGGCCGGGGGGGCGGCGGCGGGCAGGCCGAGAATTATGGTGCTGAGCTCGCCGTCACGGCACTGGACGATCAGGCCTGCGCCGCTGTCGTAGCGGATACTGGCCAGTGTGATCTTGCGCTCTGCATCTATCTCCACGTCCCAGCCGTCGTCAGCAGCAGCGACGGGCGCGGTCGCGTCCTGGGGCTGCGCGAGGGCCGGCGAGGCCGCCATGCCCGACAAGCCGAAACAAACCGCGATCAGATGCGCTCTCATGCCGCCCTCACATGACTTTCCCGAGCCAGTCGTAGTATCGGCCAGTCTGAGTGGTCAAGAACCGAGAACGCAGTTCGCCCGTCCGCCCGACCTAGAAGGCGTTGGGGCCCATCGCATATCTGACGACGAAGGAGATCTGGCGATCGGCGATCGGCGCGCGCGACCTGTCCGAATGTCCGATCCGACCTGTCTTGTGGGCGCCGAGGACGGCGGCGCGGCCGAACCCGCCGCCGACAGGGAATTCGCTTTCGGCGGTGCAGCCGCGCAGGCTTCCATCCGGCTTCACATTGCAGGTCAGGCTGGCGATGCCGGCGGCGGCGCGTGTCGCGGATGGAAACTCCACCCGAGGCATGGAGCGCCAGGTCAGACCGGGCATGGCTATGGCTTCTTCAATTTCGAGACGGGAGCGATCTTCGGGCATGGCCCGGCCGCAGGCGGAGAAGACGCGCGCGATGGCCTGAGGCGAGGGCGGCAGGTCGGCGACAATGCGGCGGCTTTCCTGATCGTCGGGAACGGTCAGCGCCAGATGTCCCCCCTTGCTCAGGTGATACGCCAGCCAGTTGGGACGGACGGCGAAGGCGGACGTGCTGTCGGGCGCAGACACCCATAAGGATTCAGCCTCTTCGTCGCCGATCTCATAGCGGATGGTCCGTTCGCCGGAGGCTTCGGGCAGGCCGGACAGGATGAGGCTGAAGGCCCCGTCCATGCAGCGCACGGCCACGCCGAAATTCTCGAAGGTGACGGCCGCGATGGTCAGTCGGCGCGAGGCGTCTTCACCGAAATCCCAGTCGTCGCCTTCGACGGCGGCGGGCGTCTGCGCCTGGGCGAAGGCGGGCGTGGCGGCGGCCATGACGGCGAAGGCCGCGAGCGCCAGGATTGGAGGGGGTGAGGGTGTGGTCATGAGGCCGTCACCAGATGGGCGTCGCCTTCGCCATGCTGGATGCGTCGGGCGCGAATGTACATCTCGACGCGCTGGGCGATGATCAGGCCGATGGCGAAGACCATGAAGGCGTCGGCGACGATGACGGGGTCAAGGCGCCATTCGTCGGCGTGACTCTGCATCACTTCGCGCAGTCCCATGCGGGCGGCCAGAAGGCCGACGATCAGGATCAGACCGAGCGGCGAGGCCTGGGCCTTCAGGACGCCGTCGGCGGCCCGGGTGATGGTGATGGTCTTGCCGCGCCACCAGCCCGCCAGCGTCCCCAGCCCCAGGGCGGCCGCGAAGGTGAGCCAGGCGTAGGGGCCGAAGTGTGGATGCTGCGTCGTGGCCCACAGGCCGAAGCTGATCAGGACGGTGACGATCAGCGGCGTCACCCACAGAAGATGCGGCCGCAGGGTGCGCTGGCGCCTGTTACGCAGGATGACGAGACCCAGCGCCACAGCGACGCCGATCATGGGGCCGTACTGCTCGGGCGTCATCTGCGTCTCTCGGCGGGGGTGAGGTCGTTGGGTGGTCAGACGGCCTCGACCGTCTGTTCGATGGCGCCGAAGAGGGTGTGGCGCTCGTCGTTCAGCATTTCGATGCGCACCGTGTCGCCAGCCTTGAGGAAGGGGGTCCTAGCCTCGCCCGTCTGGAGGGTTTCGACGGTGCGGACCTCGGCGATGCAGGAGTAGCCCAAGCCGCCTTCGGAGACCGGCTTGCCGGGGCCGCCGTCGGCGCCCTTGTTGGAGACGGTGCCCGAACCGATGATGGTGCCCGCGCACAGGCTGCGGGTCTTGGCCAGATGGGCGATCAGGGTCCCGAAGTCGAAGGTCATGTCGACCCCGGCGTCCGCCTTGCCGAAGTCGGCGCCGTTCAGCTGGACCGACAGTTCGCCGTGCAGCTTGCCGTCTTTCCAGCGGTCGCCCAGGGCGTCGGGCGTGACGAAGACGGGCGACAGGGCGCTGGCGGGCTTGGACTGGACGAAGCCGAAGCCCTTGCCCAGTTCGGCCGGGATCAGGTTGCGCAGGGAGACGTCGTTGACCAGGCCGACCAGGCGGATGGCCTCAAGCGCCTGTTCGCGCGTTGCACCCTGCGGCACGTCGCCGACGACGACCACGATCTCGGCTTCCAGGTCGCAGCCCCAGGCTTCGTCGGCCAGGGGGATGGCGTCGCGGGGGGCGAGGAAGCCGTCGGAACCGCCCTGATACATCAAGGGGTCGGTCCAGAAGCTGGCGGGCATTTCGGCGCCGCGCGCCTTCCGCACCAGTTCGACGTGGTTCACATAGGCCGAGCCGTCGGCCCACTGATAAGCGCGCGGCAGGGGGGCGGCGGCGTCGCGTTCATGGAAGCGGCCGCGCGGCACGCCGCCATGTTCCAGACTCTCCGCCAAGGCGCGCAGGTCGGGTTCGACCCGATCCCAGTCATCCAGCGCCGCCTGCAAGGTCGGTGCGATCAGGAAGGCGTCGGTGAACCAGTTCAGGTCTTCCGAAACGAGGACGAGGCGGCCGTCGCGGCCATGCTTGAGAGAGGCGAGTTTCATGCCTCAAGGCTTAAGCCGTTTTTTGACAAAGGGAAGCGGTCGCGGGCGGGCTTCGACGCAGTTTATTTCGGCGGGGTGATCAGGGCCTTGGCCTCCGCGCCGGTGCGGGCGCCCATGTCGCGCACCTCGACCTCGACGGTGATGGCGCCTTCGGGCTGATGCGCCCACAGATAGCGGCGCTCGACCTCGACCTCGCGGCCCGAGGGGGCGAAGCCGGTGAAGATGTCGCCCCAGGGCGTGACCGCCTTCATCTCGGCCCAGTCGAGAGCGCAAGCGGCGTCCAACTCCTCGATGGCCATGTCGGACAGTTCGTCAGAGGCGGCGGTCATATGGTCTGGCCTCCCGGCGCAGTGAAGTCGGATGGCGCTGCGTCGCCGGTGTTGACGACTTCGGACGGTTCGAAGATCAGCACCTCGGCCTCCTCATCGGCGGCGGTGCGGTGTTCGACGCCGCGCGGCACGACGATGAACTGGCCGGGGTTGAGGGTCTCGATGCGGTCACGGAACTCGACCCGGAACCGGCCCTTCCAGACCAGGAACATCTCTTCGGCGTCGGGGTGGCTGTGCCAGGGAAAAACGCCCTGCACCTTGACCAGCCGCACGTCCTGACCATTCAGCTGGGCGGCGATGCGCGGCCGCCAGTGGTCGGAGAAGGCGGCGAACTTCTGCTCCAGATCAATGGGCTGGCCGGTCATGGTGCGGAGTCTTCGTCGGCGTAGATGGCGACGCGCGAGGCGCGGCCCGAACCGGCCTCGCCGCGATACATGCCCGAGGTGTTCATGGCGAAGGCGACCGCGCCATCCTTGCCCATGACGATGACGCCGCCGTCACCACCGATGGCGCCGACTTCAGCGATCTCGGCGTCGGCGGCGGGCTGGACCGCCATGCCCTCGGCGGTGCGGTGGCAGATGTCGCGGGCCACGGTGGCGCGGATGAAATACTCGCCCGAGCCGGTGGCCGAGACAGCGCAGCCGTCGGCGTTGGAGGCGTAGGTGCCCGCGCCGATGACCGGCACGTCGCCGACGCGGCCCCAGCGTTTGGCGGTCATGCCGCCGGTGGAGGTGCCGGCGGCGAGGCGGCCCTGGCTGTCCAGAGCCACGGCGCCGACGGTGCCGAATTTACGCTCGTTCAGGGGCGAGGCCTGGGTCTCGTCGATGGCGGCCTGTGCACCCGGCGCACCAGCGGGACGGGCGGGGATGGGCAGGTTGAGGGCGCGCAGGGCGGTCTCCAGCCCCTGCCAGCGGCGCTCGGTGAAGAAGAAGGACGGATCGACCTGCTCCAGCCCGACCGAGGCGGCGAAGCTGTCGGCGCCGGGGCCGATCAGCATGACGTGCGGCGACTGCTCCATGACCGCGCGGGCGACGGCGATGGGGTGGCGGGTGGTGGTCAGGCCCGCGACCGCCCCGGCGTTCAGGGTGGCGCCGTCCATGACGGCGGCGTCCAGCTCGTTGCGGCCTTCGGCGGTGAAGACGGCGCCGCGCCCGGCGTTGAACAGGGGATCGTCCTCCATGATCCGGATCGCCGCCTCGACAGCGTCCAAGGCCGCGCCGCCGTCACGCAGGACGGACGCGCCCGCCTCCAGCGCACGGGTCAGGGCGGCGCGGTAGGCGGCGTCCTGGGCGGGCGACAGGCTGCTGCGCTCTATGACGCCCGCGCCGCCGTGGATGGCGAAGGACCAGGTCGGGGCCTCGCCCTGCTCCTGTGCAAGGGCTGGGGCGGCCGTCAGGGCGAGGGCGGCGACGAGAACGGCGAGGGTTCTGGACATGCCGCAAGGGTCCGGAAAATCGGAGCCGGGTTCAAGTCGAAACCGTCGGCGACGGGCCGAATGTCGCCGGTTCATGGCGGAAACGTGAAAGAAGAATGTCCTTAACGCTTGTGAGGGCGTCCGCGTCGTGCTGCTTATGCGCCTTTCTGGCGTCGGTGGGGCGCTGACATATGGGAGTGAGCCGTTGGTTAGAACGGACACAGCACGCGCGAGGATCTCGACGCGACGAAGCATCGGGATGCGACTTATGCGGGGAGGGCGGTCATGAACATCGTCATCGCCCTTGGTCTGATCATCACCCTGGCCACCGGAATTCCGGTGTTGATGCAAATCCTCAAGCACCACCCGCGCGGGCTGATCATCCTGTTCTTTGCGGAAATGTGGGAGCGGTTCTCCTACTACGGGATGCGCGGCATCCTGATCTTCTTCCTGACGCAGCACTTCCTGTTCGACGACGCCCAGGCGGGTTCGACCTACGGCTCCTACACCTCGCTGGTTTACCTGCTGCCCCTGCTGGGCGGCATCATGGCCGACCGGTTCCTGGGCACGCGCAAGGCCGTGGCCTTCGGCGCCCTGTTGCTGGTCGCTGGTCATGGGCTGATGGCTTTCGAGGGCCGTCCGGCCACCGAGACCCTGACCTACGCCGGAACGACCTATGAGATTTCGGCCGAGGGCCGCGGCGCTGACCGCAATGTCGGCATCGTCATCGACGGCCAGAAATACGCCTTCGAGCCCGCTGACAACGGTCTGGCCATCCAGAACCTGCCGGCGACGTCGACCTTGCCAGCCGTCATTCCGACCGCCGAGTACAGGATCGACAAGACCCGCGACCTGATGGGCGTCAACGTCTTCTATCTGGCGGTGTCGCTGATCATCATGGGTGTCGGCTTCCTGAAGCCCAACATCTCGACCATCGTCGGCCAGCTGTATCCGCAAGGGGACCCGCGCCGGGATTCCGGCTTCACCCTCTACTATTACGGGATCAATCTGGGGGCCTTCTGGGCTGCTGTGTTGTGCGGCCTGCTGGGCCAGACCGTCGGCTGGTGGGCGGGCTTCGGCCTGGCCGGCATCGGCATGGCGGCGGGCTGGATCGTCTTCATGCTCGGCAAGCCCCTGCTGCAGGGCAAGGGCGAGCCTCCGGCCACGGCGAATCTGTCCAAGCCGCTGCTGGGGCCGATCAACCGTGAATGGTCGATCTATCTGATCAGCACCGTGGTCGGCGTTCTGGCCGTCTGGGGACTGGTCCGCAGCAATGCGCTGGTGGGCTGGGTGCTGGGCCTGGCGACGATCGCGTCGCTGCTGTTCATCGTCTACGTCATCGTCAAGGTCTGCGAGTCCAAGGTGCAGCGCGAGCGGATGATGCTGGCCATGGTGTTGATCTTCGGCTCGGTGGTCTTCTTCACCCTGTTCGAACAGGCCGGCACCTCGCTGAACCTGTTCGCCGACCGTAACGTGGACCTCAGCATCACGCCGACGGCGTTCCAGTTCCTGGGAATCACCGTGGGCACGCCCGCGCAGTTGGCGGCGGCGGGCATTCCGACGCCGTCCGGCTTCTGGATCGACGCCACCGTCACGGCGGCCCAGACCCAGTCGTTCAACGCCGGCTTCATCCTGTTGTTCGCGCCGATCATGGCGGCGCTGTGGGCCTTCCTGGCCAAGCGCAACATGGACCCCAATCCGACGATGAAGTTCGGCCTCGGCCTGCTGCAGGTCGGTCTGGGCTTCATGGTGGTGGTGTGGGGCGCAGGCATGGCCAACTCGGCCTTCCAGATGCCGATCCTGCTGCTGGGCCTGCTCTACATGTTCCACACCCTGGGCGAGCTGTTCCTGTCGCCGGTGGGCCTGTCGGAAATCACCAAGCTGTCGATCGCCAAGGTGGTCAGCTTCATGATGGCCGTCTGGTTCCTGGCCTCCTCCATTGCTCAATACGTCGGCGGCTGGATCGCCGGCCTGGCGGGCACGGAGACGGTGGGCGGCCAGGTTCTGGACCCCGGTCTGGCGCTGCGCACTTCGCTGGAAGTGTTCAAGATGCTGGGCCTGTGGGGCATGGGCATCGGCGTCGCCTTCATCGTGATCAGCTTCTTCATCAAGGGCTGGTCGCATGGGGCCAATGACGCCGGCAACCATCCTGGACCCGACCTGACCGACCGTGGTCAGGAAGACCAGAACATCGCCAAGCCGCTGAACCCCTGATCGGTTCAGACGTCTGAAACGACGAAGGGCGGAGCCGCGAGGCTCCGCCCTTTTTCATTGCCGGATGGTCCCCGGTTCAGAACGTCTTGCGCAGGCGCAGCTGCCAGAAGGCGCGCGGGTCAACCTCCCGGCGCTCGAGGAAGGCGATGTTGCGGACCGTGCGGTCGGCATACTCAACCCGCTCCGAATCGAAGTCCTCCCAGATGTTCAACTGGGCGCGCAGCGACAGCGTCGGGGTCGGCTTGTACTCGGCGTAGAACTCGAAATAGTTGTGGCCGCGCCAGCCGTTGGTCTGGTCCGGATAGTAGCGGGTCTGGCCCAGCAGCGGGATCCAGTTGACGCCCCACTGCAGCTTCAGATGCGTCACGTCCTGTTCGAAACTGATCACGGCCTGACGCGGGCGGACACCCGAGATGGGACGGCTTTCGCCGGTGGTCGGATCGGTGACCGAGGTGCGGTTCCAGTCGTTTCGGAAGCTGAAGCGTCCGCCGGACACGCCCAGTTTCGTCGTCGGAATGGTGAAGTTGAGCGACAGCTGGTCCAGCGTGCCGTCGCCGATGTTGCCGACCGCCGAATAGCCGTCGGTCAGGGGGATGGTGTCGATGACGTCGCTGATTTCGTCGTGGCGCAGGCCGATGCTGATGATGCCGTCGCCCCAGAAGCGGCGCTCATAGGTCAGTTCGCCGATCCAGCGTTGTTCCGGCTCCAGATCGACGTTGCCGCCGTAAACGGTCTCGCCCTGAAGGTCGGCGGAGGCGGCGAAGTCGCCGAAGTCCAGCTGGCCGACCTCGCGCTCGACGCGCAGGCGGAACTGGTGCCCGGCCCAGGGCGTCCAGGTGGCCAGGACGCGAGGTTTGGCGAAGAAGAAGCTCTTTTCCTGTTCGGCGTCGCCGGACTGGCTGATCGTCGAGGATTCCAGCCGCAGGCCGCCCTCCAGCGACAGGTCGGAACGGATGCGCCACGTGGCCTTGCCGAACAGTTCGCCGCGCGTCTCTTCGACCTTGATGGAGGCCGAGGGCAGGGGCACGTTGACGCCGCCTTCGGTGAAGGCCTGATCGACCTCCAGCATGTTGTAGGCCACCTCTCCGCCGCCTTCGAAGGTGAGGCTGGGCGAGCGCTCATAGCGCAGCAGGCCGCGCAGGATGGTCTCGCCGGAACTGCCTTCGGCGCTGAACGCCTGTTCGGGACGATCCACGAGGCCCAGGCGGGTGCGCGAGGTCGAGACGTTCTCGAAATCCTCGAACTGGTGGATGAAGCGGGTCTCCAGCTTCAGCGTGGTCGACAGAGGGCGGGTGTAGACCACGCCGAACTCGCCGCTGGAGCTGTCCTGATCGTTCAGGCTTTCGCGGCGGGCGGTGTCAGAGGTCTGCAGATTGACGCCGTGCCAGTCGTTGACGCCGTAGCGGGCGGTCAGGTCGATCTTGCCGCCGAACAGGGGCGTCGAATAGTTGCCACGGATCGAATTCCCGCCGCCGTAGCCGTCGTTGTAATAGCTCTCGTCGCGCAGGACGGCGCCCAGCGGGTCTGTACGCAGCACCCGGCCGGCGCCGTTGGAATCGCTGGTCGAGATGCCGTCGCTCAGGGTGACGCCCCAGGTGCGTTCGCCTTCGCGGGCCGTGAACTGATAGGAGCCGCCGAACACATCCTGGCCGCCTTCGAACAGCACCCCGTTGGCGGTGAAGATGGACTGGCGGCTGCTCTCGGTCTTGAGGATGACGTTTACGACCAGGGAGTAGCCCTGCATGTCGACGCCGGGGGCGCCGCCGCGGATCAGTTCGATGCGTTCGACCTGCGACGCCGCCGTGCGGCTCAGGACGTTGGAGCCGGTGTCGTTCTTGGAGGCGGGACGTTCGCCGTTGATCAGGATGTTGCCGACGGAACCTTCAAATCCCCGGCTGCCGGAGCCGTTGTCGATGGAGAAGCCGGGCACGCGGTCGACCATGTCCAGGGCGGTGTTGGGGCGGGCGTCGGTGAAGAAGGCGGGCTGGAAGACCAGAACGCCTTGCTGACCGGCGCCGGCCGCAGGCACGGTGATGGGGGTGGGCGAGGGGGTCTGGGCCGCAGCAGCGCCGGTGGACAGAAGGACGGCGGTCGTGGCCATCAGGAGGGTCTTGGTCATCGCGGTTTCCCCGGTTCGTGTTGGCCAGAGGTGTGACGATCCGCAGCAGTCGGTTCCAGTTACAAGGCTGAAAGGTGGATTAAATCGGCGACATGATTACAGGGTTTTCATGTTCTGCTTCTTTGTATTGCGTTACGAGGTCAGTGTTTACTTTTCACGTTAGGGTATAGTCTTGAAAATCATCGCTGTCGCATTGTCCGCCTTGATGCTGGCCGCCGCGCCCGCCGTGGGAGCCAGGGCCCAGGATGGGGCCGCTTCCGCAACGGCTCAGGATGAGGCGACGACGCTGGACGATGTCGTGGTGCTGGCCCGTCGTTCCGGCGCGCCGATGTGGACTGTGACCCGGGGCGATTCGACGCTGATCCTGGTCGGAGCGATCGGGCGCATCCCGCGCGACGTGACATGGCGGCCCGACGACCTGCAGGCGGCGGCGGAACGTTCCAACCTGATCCTGACACCGCAGGTGGGGCAGGCTTCTGTCAGCGACATCTTCCGCATCATCTGGCGTTCACGGACCATCGGCCAGATGCCGCGCGGCCAGACCACGGCGGACTATCTCAGCCCCGACTATCAGGCGCGGCTGGAGGCGGTGATGGCGGGAGAACGCAATCAGGGCTGGCGCACCAACAGCCTGCTGTTCCTCAGTTTCGACCTGATGAAGGACAAGGCCGGATACGGCAAAGGACGCGAGGGCGAGGACGCGACCGACGTGATCCGCCGGGCAGGGCGGCGGGCGCGGGTGACGATGCGGCCGGTCGGCACGGTGCGCGGCGACGAGATCGTTGAAAGCCTGATCTCGGCGCCGCAGACGACCCATGTGCCCTGCGCTGAAGCGGCCATCGCCGCCGCTGAGTATGGGCCGGACTCCAGCCGTGACCGGGCCGAGGACTGGCGCGCCTTGCGGGTGGCCGATGTGGTCGCCTCGCCCATCGACCGGGCGCTGAGCGTCTGCTGGCCCTGGGCCGATCCGGAGATCGGGTCTCGCCTGCATCAGCAATGGGCCGCCGCCATCGAAACCGCCATGGTCTCGCCCGGCGTCACCATGGGCGTCGCACCCATCCGCCTGCTGGCGGAAGAGGGCGGGGTGCTGGACGGCCTGGAGGCGCAAGGCTTTGAGGTGGTGGGGCCGGTTTGGAAAGCTGAGTGACGAGTGACGAGTGGCGAGTGGAGGCGGTTCACGCGAACGGTTGATCCTCCCGCTGTCTCGTCACTCGATACTCAATACTCGCCACTCTGCTCAAACAGCCGTGCCGCCCACCGTCAAGCCGCCGATCTTGAGGCTGGGCTGGCCGATGCCGACAGGCACGCCCTGTCCGCCCTTGCCGCAGACGCCGACGCCGGGGTCGAAGGCGAAGTCGTCGCCGATCATCTGGATGTGGGTCAGGGCCGTGGCACCGTCGCCGATCAGGGTGGCGCCGCGCACCGGGGCGGTGATCCTGCCGTCCTCGATCAGATAGGCCTCGGTGCACTGGAAGACGAATTTGCCGTTGGTGATGTCCACCTGGCCGCCACCGAAGTTGGCGGCGTAGAGACCGCGTTTGGTCGAGGCGATCATGTCGGCCTGACTGTCCTTGCCGGCTTCCATGAAGGTGTTGGTCATGCGGGGCATGGGCATGTGGGCGAAGGATTCGCGCCGACCGTTGCCGGTGGCGGAGGCGCCCAACTGACGCGCCGACAGGCGGTCATGCATCAGGCCGACCATGATGCCGTCTTCGATCAGGACGGTGCGCGAGGTCGGGGTGCCCTCGTCGTCCATGCTGAGCGAGCCGCGCCGTCCGCTGATGGAGCCGTCGTCGACGACGGTGACGCCGGGTGCGGCGACGCGCTGGCCCATCTTGCCGCTGAAGACGGAGGAGCCCTTGCGGTGGAAATCGCCCTCGAAGCCATGGCCGATGGCTTCATGCAGAAGCACGCCGGGCCAGCCGGCGCCCAGCACGACATCCATTTCGCCCGCCGGGCAGTCGACGGCGTCGAGGTTGACCAGGGCCTGGCGCAGGGCCTCATCGACCTGCCAGCGCCAGCGGTCGGGGGTGATCCAGGTCTCGAAGCCGCTGCGGCCGCCGGCGCCGGACGAGGCGCTCTCGCGCTTGCCGTCCTTCTCGACCGTGACGGAGACATTCAGCCGGACCAGAGGGCGGACGTCGCGCAGCAGGCGACCGTCGCCGCGCAGGATCTCGACGACGCGGCGCTCTCCGGCCAGGGAGGCGGAGACCTGAACCACGCGCGGATCGCGGGCGCGGGCCCAGGCGTCGATCTCGGCCAGCAGTTCGATCTTGTCGGAGAAGGCGGGGGAGGCGAGGGGATCGACCTCGCCGTAGAGCTTTTGATTGGTGGCGCGCGGGGCCTCGGCCGAGACGGCGGCGTGGCCGGCCTTGGCCAGTGAGGCGCTGTCGGCGGCGCGGCGGATGGCGGGGCCGCTGATCTCATTGGCGTGGGCGTAGCCGGCGGTCTCTCCGGCTACGACGCGCAGGCCGAAGCCTTCGGTGGCGTCATAGGCGGCGGATTTCAGGCGGCCGTCGTCGAAGACCAGGGATTCGCTCTCGGAGCGTTCCAGGAACAGTTCGCCGTCGTCGGCGCCGTCCAGGGCGGTCTTGAGGATGGAGAGGGCTTCGTCGGCGCCGACATCGGCGCTGTCGAGGATGGGCGGCGGGGTAACGGACACGGTCATCAGGCGTAGATAGGGGCTGGACCGCCCGGCGTCACCTGCAACCTTCCCCGCCTGTCGATCAGGCGGGGAAGGCCAAGGAGTCTTAAGCCGTATGGAGCCTATTCCTGCTCCAGCGTGCCGGAGCCGCTGAGGTTCTGCTCCAGACGGGTGGGGCGGCGGGTCAGGGCGACGTCGCCGTTGCCGGAGATGTCGACCCGGGCCTGACCGGTCGGCCCCAGACGGGCGTCGCCGTCGCCGCTGACCGTGACCACGGCGTCGGTCATGGCCAGGGCCTCCAGGTCGGCGTCTCCGTTGCCGGAGATGTCCAGAGTGACTTCGCCGGTCCGGCCCTGGGCATTGACGTCGGCGGAACCCGACAGGGTCAGAGCCAACGTCGGCTGGTCATAGGCGCGGATGTCTAGCTCGCTGCGGCCCGCCACGTCGAACGCCTTGACGGCGGGAGCGGTGACGGTGATGCGCAGCCGCTCGGTCTCGCTCCAGCCGTGGACGCCCGTGCGGTTCCAGCGGATGTAGCTGCGCTCGCCCTCGGGGGCCTTGTCCATGCTCAGGCGGCCTTCGGAGAAGCGGACGCGCTGGACCACGTTTTCCGGTCCGGTCACAGTAATGCTCGCCTCGGCGCCCTGTTCGTAGGTGATGTCGGCGGGCAGATCGATGGCCAGCCGGTCGCCGCCGGACCATTCGATGGTGCGTGTGGCGTCAGGAGCGACTTCGCCCCGTTCGACACGGAAGCCGCCGTCGCCGGCCTCGTCGTCTGTGAAGACCCAGGTCCAGCCGGGGCCGGCCAGATCGCGGCCGCCCAGAGCCAGGCCGCCGCCCAATCCGACGAGGGCCAGGATCAGGCCGACGACGGTGATGATGAGAAGATTGCGGATCATGTCTGAAGTCCCCTCAGGCTTGCGGATAGGCGGGTTGATGAGCGTCAAGCGCAGGCTTGAGCACGCGGTAGTGCAGGCGGGCGTACCAGACCGTGGCGTCGATCAGCCATTTGGTGATCAGGGCGCCCAGGCCGGTCATGAACATGCCTACTCCCATGATGCCGACGCCGATCAGGGCCGCGGCCAGTATGCCGCCGGGTCCGCCCATGAAGGGGCCGACGACCAGGGCGACTGCTCCGGCGAAGAAGACCAGAACGCCCATGAACAGCACGGTCAGGACGGTGCCGAACACCGGCACGACGATCGGCAGCAGGATGAAGATGTCCAGAGCACCGAGGCCGAGCAGGCCGAAGACAGCGCCGACGGCGGCCGAGGGGTTCTGTTCCTGGGTCCAGCGACGGGCGGTCGATTCCGCGCGCAGTTCGCGGGCCAGGCGGTCGGGATCGCCGAGGGCGGCGGCGACTTCGGCTTCGGACCGGCCCGCGGCCGCCCCGTCCTCGAAGTGGGCCTCATAGTCGGAGGCGATGTCGGCGGCGGCGGCGGTGGGCAGGCCCACCAGTCCCCGGCGCAGACGGCCCATGAATTCGTCGCGTGTCATTGGATAGGCTCCCCTTGGTCAGTCGTTTCAGTCCCGGTGGCGACGGTGGCGCGGGCGGTGTCGGAAATGACGCCCTCCACGGCCTGCACGAAGGCGCGCCATTCCCGAGTCTGGGTTTCCAGCGCCTGACGGCCCGCGGCGGTCAGACGATAATATTTCCGCGACGGGCCCGAAGGTGATTCGACCAGATAGGTCTCCACCTGTCCCTCGGACTGCATCCTTCGCATCAGCGGATAGATGGTGCCTTCACCCATATCGATCGCGTCCGACAGGGTGGCGGCGATCTCATAGGCGTAGCGTTCGCGGCGGTTGAGCAGGGCCAGGACGCATAACGTCAGAACCCCCTTCTTCAGCTGTATTTCGATGGTTTCGGGCAAGTGAGCCTCCTCCTCAATGTGGGAAGGTGTATCGCAAGGTATCTTGCCTCACAAGGTAGCTGTCCAAACATGACAGCGATTTAATCGGGACACACATCGCCCCTGCGGCGCCCAGGCGCTTGGCAAGTGCGGGACAGGGCGATATGGACCCGCATCGACGTCGTGAGCGCAAAGCTCCCGGCGACCGTTTGCGATTCACTCGCAAACATTTGCGGCAGAACGGTTTTTTGATGAGGAAGTCTCGCATGGAGATGGGCACGCGGGCCCGGGGTCTGATCGGGGGCGGTTTCGCCGGTCTGTGCCTGGCCGTCTTCTCTGCAGCACCGGCTTGGGCCAAGGACGCCCTGGGGCAACCCACGCCGGGCGGCATCGACCTGCAACCGGCGGCGGCGCCGCTGAAGCATGATGCGATCTGGTTCCACAACATTGTGCTGATGCCGGTGATCACGGGCATCACCCTGCTTGTGCTGGGCCTGATGATCTGGATCGTCATCCGCTACAACAAGAAGTCCAACCCGACGCCCGCGCGTTGGAGCCATAACACGATGGTCGAGGTCATCTGGACGGTCCTGCCGGTCCTGATCCTGGTGGTGATCTCGCTGTTCTCGTTCCAGCTGCTGTTCAAATACCATGACATGCCGACCCCCGATCTGACGGTGAAGGCGACCGGCAACCAGTGGAACTGGAGCTATGAATACCCCGACCAGGGCATTCCGGAGTACATCTCCAACATGCTGCCCGAGGACGAAGTGGCGGCGCGCGGCATGCCGCACAGCCTGTACCGCCTGGCCGCCGACGAGCCCATCGTGGTGCCGGTCGGCAAGACGGTCCGCGTCCTGATCACCGCTTCGGACGTCATCCACGCCTTCGCCCTGCCGGCCTTCGGCCTGAAGCTGGACGCCGTTCCCGGCCGCACAAACGAGACCTGGTTCAACGCCGAGCGCGAAGGCGTCTTCTACGGTCAGTGCTCGGAACTGTGCGGCGTCGATCACGCCTTCATGCCGATCGAGATCCGCGTGGTTTCGCAGGCCGAGTTCGAACGCTGGGTCGTCTCCAAGGGCGGCTCCATGACGCCGCGCACGCCTGAGCAGGCCCCGGGCGGCACCGCCGCACAGGTCGCCGTCGACGGCGCCGCGACGGCCCCCGCAACCGATGCAGCCGCTACGGCCGCTGTCCCGACGGCCGAGACGGCGACCACGCCGACCGCCGCCCAACCCGCAGCCCCCGCGACGGCTCCCGCCGCCGCCCCGGCCGCTCATTAAGAACGCGAGAGCCCCAAGACATGGCCAGCGCCGCTGAAAACCTCGCCCACGACCACGACGGGCATCATGACCACAAGCCGGGCTTCTTCACCCGCTGGTTCCTGTCCACCAACCACAAGGACATCGGCACCCTGTACCTGCTGTTCGCCATCATGGCGGGCCTGGTCGGCGGCGCCCTGTCCGGCCTGATCCGCTGGGAACTGGCTGAGCCGGGCATCCAGCTGTTCAAGGAAGGCACCTGGGTTCAGCACCTCGGCATCATCGAGGCGTCCAAGCACGGCTATAACGTGACGGTCACCGGCCACGCCCTGATCATGATCTTCTTCATGGTCATGCCCGCCATGATCGGCGGCTTCGGCAACTGGTTCGTGCCGCTGATGATCGGCGCGCCGGACATGGCCTTCCCGCGCATGAACAACATCTCGTTCTGGCTGCTGGTGGCCGCGTGGATCTTGCTGATCATCTCGATGTTCGTCGACGGCGGACCTGGCAAGGGCTTCGGCGGCGGCTGGACCATGTATCCGCCGCTGTCGGTCATGGGCCACACCGGTCCGGCCATGGACATGTCGATCTTCGCGCTGCACGTCGCCGGCGCCAGCTCGATCCTTGGCGCGATCAACTTCATCACCACCATCTTCAACATGCGCGCGCCGGGAATGACCCTGCACCGCATGCCGTTGTTCGCATGGTCGGTTCTGATCACCGCCTTCCTGCTGCTGCTGTCGCTGCCGGTTCTGGCCGGCGCCATCACCATGCTGTTGTCCGACCGCAACTTCGGCACCAGCTTCTTCGACCCCGCCGGCGGCGGTGATCCGGTCATGTTCCAGCATCTGTTCTGGTTCTTCGGACACCCTGAGGTCTACATCCTGATCCTGCCGGGCTTCGGCATCATCTCGCACATCGTCTCGACCTTCAGTCGCAAGCCGATCTTCGGCTATCTGGCGATGGCCTACGCCATGGTCGCCATCGGCTTCGTCGGCTTCATCGTGTGGGCGCACCACATGTACACCGTCGGCATGGGCGTGAACCTGCGGGCCTACTTCATCGCTGCGACCATGATCATCGCCGTGCCCACGGGCGTGAAGATCTTCAGCTGGATCGCGACCATGTGGGGCGGCTCGATCAGCTTCAAGACGCCGATGCTGTGGGCGATGGGCTTCATCTTCCTGTTCACCGTCGGCGGCGTGACCGGCGTAGTCCTGTCCAATGCGGGCATCGATTACAGCCTGCACGACACCTATTATGTGGTGGCGCACTTCCACTATGTGCTGTCGCTGGGCGCCGTCTTCGCCATCTTCGCGGGCTTCTACTACTGGTTCGAGAAGATGTTCGGGGTGAAGTACAACGAGTTCCTCGGTGCGGCCCACTTCTGGATCATGTTCGTGGGCGTGAACCTGGTGTTCTTCCCGCAGCACTTCCTGGGTCTGCAGGGCATGCCGCGCCGCTACATCGACTATCCGGACGCCTTCACCCTGTGGAACCACGTCTCGTCGGTGGGTTACGTCATCACCATCATCGGCGTCGGCGTCTTCCTGATCATGCTGGCCGAGGCTGCGATCCGTCGTCGTCCGGGCGAAGCCAATCCGTGGGGCGAAGGCGCCACCACCCTGGAGTGGACGCTGTCCTCGCCGCCTCCGCACCACCAGTTCAATGAACTGCCGGTGGTCAAGGGTGACGACCACTAAACGGTCCCTTCGGACCTGATCTGAACCGGGGGCCGCTCTTTCGACACCGAAGGAGCGGCCCTTGACCTTTCCAAGGGGCGCTTCGAACGCCAGAGACCATGACCCAGCCCACCACCTCCGCCAGCACGACCGTTTCGACCGCCCAGCCGGAAGATTTCTTCCAGCTGCTGAAGCCGCGCGTCATGTCGCTGGTGATCTTCACGGCGGTGACCGGACTGGTGGCGGCGCATGGGTCGATCGGCTGGCTGTCGGCCAGCATCGCCGTGCTGTGCATCGCCGTTGGCGCCGGCGCGGCGGGGGCTCTCAACATGGCGCTGGAGGGCGAGACGGACGCCCTGATGCGGCGCACGCGCGGCCGACCTGTTGCGGCGGGCCGCGTCCGGAAAAATGATGCGATGACCTTCGGCGTCATCCTGTCGATCTTTTCGGTGATGCTGCTGGGGATGACCACCAACTGGGTCGCGGGCGGCATGCTGGCCATGACCATCGTCTATTATGCAGGCTTCTACACCCTGCTGCTCAAGCGCCGCACGCCACAGAACATCGTCATCGGCGGCGCTGCGGGCGCCTTTCCGCCGGTCATCGGCTGGGCCGCCGCGACAGGCGAGATGCCCTGGCAGGCCTGGCTGCTGTTCCTGATCATCTTCCTGTGGACCCCGCCGCACAGCTGGGCGCTGGCCCTGTATTCGGCGGGCGACTACGCCAAGGCGGGCATTCCGATGATGCCGGTGGCGCGCGGGGCGAAGTCCACGCGGCTGCAGATCCTGCTCTATTCCGTGGTCTTCGTGCCGGTGGCCGTTCTGCCGGGGCTGATCGGTCCGGGCGGTCTCATCTATCTGGCGGTGTCGGTCGTAGGCGGCCTGGGCTTCCTGCTGCTGGCCTGGCGGCTGTGGCGTTCGCGCGCGGGCGACGCACCCGACAAGGCCGAGGCCGTGGGACGAGAGGCCGCATTGTATGACGTGCGGGCAGAGGCCAAACCTGCGCGCAATCTGTTCGCCTTCTCGATCCTGTATCTGATGGCGTTGTTCGCCGCCCTGCTGGTGGAGAGCCTCTCCGCCGCCGTGACCCTGTGAGCCCCATGCAACTGTCCCCGCAAGAACTGAAAGCCCGCACCCGGCGCAACTTAGCCATCGCGGGCGTCCTGGTCGCCTTCATCGTCCTGGTCTTCGGCGTGACCATGCTGCGGATGAAGTCGGGCATGGAAGACCGCCAGCACCGGATCGATGCGGGTCAGCCTGTCGGCTACGCGGGCTGACGGCCATGAAGGGCAAGAACGCCATTGCGATCATTTGCGCGGTCATTGTCATGGCGATGACCGGCGCCGCCTTCGCCGCCGTGCCCCTTTACCGGATGTTCTGCCAGGTGACGGGCTTCAACGGCACAGTGATGAAGGCCGACGCCGCCCCCGACGTGGTGCTGGATGAGACGGTGCTGGTGCGTTTCGACACCAATGTGCGCGGTCTGCCCATGGTGTTCCGCGCCGAACAGGTCAGCCAGCGCGTGCGGATCGGCGAAACGGGCATGGCCTTCTTCGATGTGACCAACACTTCGGACCAGCCGATCTACGCCACGGCGGCCTATAATGTGACGCCGGATCAGGCGGGCCCCTATCTGCAAAAGCTGCAGTGCTTCTGCTTCGACGGCCAGACCATCGGCCCGGGCGAAACGATGAAGTTCCCGATGCAATATTTCGTCGCTCCGGAAATCGCCACCGACGCCGAAAGCCGCGGCATTCGCGAAATCACGCTGAGCTACACCTTCTATCCGACCAAGGACGCGCAACAGGCGGCGATCACGCCGTCTGCCTCTGGCGTCTCCGGGTAGCGGGCGCTATAGCCTGCCCCATACGACTCTCGACTGTTTCCAAGAGACACTGATGGCCGACGCTCACGCTGCACCTCACCACGATTATCACCTGGTTGATCCCAGTCCCTGGCCCCTGGTCTCGTCCATGGCGACGGTGCTCATGTTCGTGGGCGCCGTGGTGTGGATGAAGGGTCTCGTGACCGTCGATCCCGACGCGCCCATGTCGCTGGCCAGCGCGCTGCTGGCCAAGGGCGACAAGGCCCTGTTCTTCGCCGGTCTGGCGGGCGTGCTGCTGGCCGCCGGCTGCTGGTGGGCGGACGTCATCAAGGAAAGCCGTCGCGGCGACCACACCCCGGTCGTGTCGATCGGCCTGCGTTACGGCATGGTGCTGTTCATCGCTTCGGAGGTGATGTTCTTCGCCGCCTTCTTCTGGATGTTCTTCGACATGACGCTGTTCCACACGGCGCGCGAAGCGACCCCTGAGATCGGCAACTGGGCTGACACCGCCGCCGCCTGGTCGACCTGGCCGCCCAAGGGCGTCGAGACCCTGGACGCCTGGCAGTTGCCGCTGCTGAACACCGTCATTCTGCTGCTGTCCGGCACGACCGTGACCTGGGCCCACCACGCCCTGCAGGTCGGCGACCGCAAGGCCGCCAAGATCGGCCTGATCATCACCGTTGCCCTGGGCGTGCTGTTCACCGCCGTGCAGGTCTATGAGTACATGCACATTCTGCATGAGAACCTGTTCTTCAACGAGGAAGCCGCCAACTCGGGCCTGTATGGTTCGATCTTCTTCATGGCCACGGGCTTCCACGGCTTCCACGTCCTGCTGGGTACCATCTTCCTGGCCGTCTGCCTGCTGCGTCTGCTGTCGGGCCAGTTCACGCCGGAGAAGCATTTCGGCTTCGAAGCCGCGGCCTGGTACTGGCACTTCGTGGACGTGGTCTGGCTGTTCCTGTTCGCCTTCGTCTATGTGGTCTTCGGTTGAATCCAGGCCTACAGCCTGTGACGCCATCGCCGGCCCGGATCGCTTCGATCCGGGCCGGTCTGCTTTGCCGCTGTCCTCATTGCGCCAGGGGGCCGCTGTTTGCGGGCTTTCTGAAGGTGGTGGAGCGATGCCCGGTCTGCGGCTTTGACTTCACCCGGCTGAACACCGGCGACGGTGCGGCGGTGTTCGTGATGCAGATCGCCGGCGGGGCAGTGGTGTTCAGCGCCTTGCTGATCCAGATTTTCTACAATCCACCGATCTGGGCCATGCTGGCGGTCGCCTTGCCGTTGACGCTGGCCTTCTCACTGGGGCTGATGCGGCCCGGTAAAGGCGTGATGATCGCCCTGCAAATGCTGAACAAGACGACGCGCCATGACGACTGAAACAAGGCGGACAGGTTTCCCCTGGGTTCTGACGGTCGTCTGCGCCGTGCTTCTGGCCGTGCTGCTGTCGCTGGGCGTGTGGCAGGTGCAGCGGCTGCAATGGAAGATCGGCCTGATGGATGCGGCGGACGCCGCCGCCGCCCTGCCGCCTGCGCCGTTGGAGACGGTTCTGAGGAGGGATCAGGCGACCCAGTTCCGGCGTGTCATCGTCGACTGCCCGGGTCTGGCGACGGCGGCCTTTGTCGAACTGCAGAGCATTCAGGACGGCGATCCCGGCGTGCGTCTGATCTCGGCCTGTCCGCTGCTGAAGGACCAGGGCGACGCCGCCTTGCCGGACGTGGTTCTGGTGGATCGGGGCTTCGTCGCCGCCGAGGTGTCCGCCCGTCCGCCAGTGACGCAGTCCGGCGCAGTGACGCGGATCGAGGGGGTGTTGCGCGACGCCCCGCCGCCGGGACCGATGGCGGTCGCCGCCGAGGGGAATCACTTCTACGCCCGTGACAACGCCGCCATGGCGCGGGCGCTGAATGTCACCAACCGCGTTGCGCCCCAGACCCTGTACGCCGTCACCTCCAGCAATCCTGAGTGGAGTGCGCTTCAGGCCGTGGCGCCGCCTGCCGCCTTCTCCAACAACCATCTGGGATACGCCCTGACCTGGTTCGGCCTGGCGATTGCGCTGATCGGCTTTTACATCGCCATGGTTCGGCGCAAGGTCGCCGTCCCTCAAGCAGCCTCGCTCCGCGAGCGAGGCGGTAGGGACAAAAAGAAAGAAAAATCCTGAGCCCTTCGCTTCACACCCTGTCCAACGGCGTCCGGATCGTCTGCGATCCCATGCCCGGCCTGCGCACTCTGGCCCTGACGGTCGCTGTGCGCGGCGGGGCCAGGTGGGAGACCGAGGCCCAGTCGGGCTGGTCCCACTGTCTGGAGCATCTGGTGTTCAAGGGCGCGGGCGCCATGGGCGCGCGCGACATCGTAGAGCGCATCGAGGCCGAAGGCGGGTCGATCAACGCCGCCACCGGTTATGAGCGCACCAGTTTCGAGATCCGCGCCCTGGACGGGGCGCTGCCGCTGGCCATGCAGGTGCTGTCGGATCTGGTGTTCCGCCCCACGCTCGATCCCGCCGAGATCGTGCGCGAGAAGGATGTGGTGGCGCAGGAGATCGCCGAGGCTTTCGACACGCCCGACGACCATGTGTTCGAAATGGCCCAGACGCGGGCCTTCGCCGGTCAGCCTCTGGGGCGGCCCATACTGGGGTCGGTCGCCAGCCTTGCGCCGCTGGACGCCGTCAACATCGAGGCCTGGCGGGCACGGCTCTATTCACCCGACCGGATGGTGGTGGTGGTCTCCGGCGCAGTGCGCGAGGATGAACTGCTGACCCTGGCCGAGCGCTGGTTCGGCGGTCAGGCGGCGACGCCCGCGCCTGAACCCGACCAGCCGCGCTTCACCGGCGGAACCTCGGCTCTGACGCGCAGGATCGAACAGGCCAACATCGTCTTCCAGCTGCCGGCGCCGTCGGTGCGCGACGCGGCCTATCCGGCGGCGCGGATCATGAGCGAAATCCTGGGCGGGGGCATGGCCTCGCGCCTGTTCCAGAGCGCGCGTGAGCAGCGCGGTCTGGCCTATGCCATCGACGCCTATCACGAAGCCTATGAGGACGCGGGCGTGCTGGGCATCTACGCCGGGGCGGCGGCGGATCGGTCGGTCGAGCTGGCGCAGGTCTGCGCGTCGGAACTGAAGCTGTTGGCCACCGAAGGCCCGACAGCGGCGGAGCTGGCGCGGGCCAAGGCGGTGCTGAATGCGGGTCTGTGGATGTCGGACGAAAGCCCGGCAGCGCGGGCGGGGCGGCTGGCGGCCCAGGTGCTGATCTTCGGCGCGCCGATCGCGTCCCAGTCCATGGCCGACCGGACGCTGGCGCAGAGCGCGGAGGATGTGCGCGCCGCAGCGGCGATAGCGGTGGATGCGGGTCTGGCGGCGACAGCGGTGCTGGGGCCCAAGGCGGCGGCGCCGGCGGGACCGGCCTTTCGCGACGCTCTTTTCGCCTGATCGTCGAGGGATTATCCTCGCTGCATGGCCTTGCTCGACTGGATCACCGAAAGCACAAGCCAGGTCGTGCGGGGTGACGGCGTAGTGCTGAAGACGCCGCGCGGCTCTGACTACGACGCCTGGTCCCGATTGCGGCGGCGGTCCTACAATCACCTGCAGCCGTGGGAGCCGCTGTGGCCCGACGACGACCTGACAAGGGCGGCGTTCAAACGGCGGCTGATGGTCTATGGGCGCGAACGGGAGCTGGGCAACGCCTGGCCCTTTTTCGTCTTTTCCCATGAGGGCGTTCTGATCGGGGCCGTCACCCTGTCCAACGTCCGGCGCGGCGTGGCCGAGATGGGCACGCTGGGCTACTGGATCGGCGCTCCCTATGCCGGACAGGGCTATGGCACCGCTGCGGTGAAAGCCATGGTGCGCTATGCGTTTGACGCGCTGAGGCTGCACCGGTTGGAGGCCGCCTGCGTGCCTCACAACCTGGCCTCGCGCCGCGCGCTGGAAAAGGCGGGCTTTGTTCTGGAAGGCCAGGCCAAAGCTTATTTGAAAATTAACGACGAGTGGGCAGATCATCTTCTGTTCGGCATCGTCAATGATGGCGCTGAGCACGGCGGCTGACCGGGGCCGTTCCAGCAGGGGCCTTTCGCGTTTGAATACTCGCTCCAGAAGTCTGGCCTGGGATGCGACGACAGCGATCGAAGCGCTGGCGGCGGCGGACTCTGCGCTGTGGATATGGACCCCCGCCGAAGACCGGATGCGGTTCACGGGGGCGACGCGGTCGCTGGGCCTGGGGCCTCTGGCGCCGGAATGCTCCAGCGCCGCCTTCACCGCCGTGGCCATGTCGCAGGACCGGACGCAGGCCGAACGGATACTGAAGCCGCAGGAGGAGGGGACGGAGGTCGCCGTGCGCCTGCGCATGCGCGACGCCGAGACCTGCATCTGGCGCGGCGTC
>Ga0233377_1000190_pt1 | contig 34503 bp, 24 predicted proteins | sample ElkDunMinimDraft_6_FD_191540 | JGI IMG/M metagenome (GOLD analysis project Ga0233377, IMG submission 191540) | Fecal eukaryotic communites from dung pellets of Tule Elk in California, USA - Elk Dung E36 | ecosystem: Host-associated > Mammals > Digestive system > Large intestine > Fecal | place...
GGATCGTGGTTCTCCCAGAACACCTTCAGCAGTTCGCCATACGAGATCACCGCAGGGTCGAACACCACCTGCACCGCCTCGGTGTGCCCCGTCTGGCCTGAGCAGGCTTCCTCATAGGTCGGGTTCGGCGTGATCCCGCCCGCATAGCCCGCCGCGGTCACCCAGACGCCCGGCGTCTGCCAGAACACCCGCTCCACGCCCCAGAAACAGCCCATGCCGAACACCGCCGTCTGGAATCCTGCCGGATACGGACCCTTCAGCGCGTTTCCGAGCACGAAATGCGTCTCGTCCGTCTTCACCGGCGCATCCCGCCCCGGCAGGGCGTTTTCTGTGGTCGGCAGGTCAGCGGTCTTGCGAAACAGCATGGCGGGCTCCTTTAAATGCACTTTCCCCATATGGGGGCCATTACCCGGCTTGCCGAGGGGGGCGGCTTGTTCTATCAGCCTCCGCTCCGCTGGAAAGACCATCCGGCGGCTTCACGCGCGTCGTGGAAACGGACAGGTGGCGGAGTGGTCGATCGCGCACGCTTGGAAAGCGTGTGTACGTGAAAGCGTACCGAGGGTTCGAATCCCTCTCTGTCCGCCACGGCCCGTTTTCTTTTGATCCGAAGTCGACCTTGCAGACCGGAGCAACCCGCTGTTCCGCAACACCTTCCTCTTCCTCCGGGCGCACTGGACGGTGCTGACAGGTTAATATCGCCAAGTCGAAAAGCCCCTCCCCGGCCCTGATTTAGACGACCGCAGCCGCCCAAGCGGCATCCGCATCGGCGCGGAGGCGGGGCCTGCTGATCAGATGGCGCTGGATGTTGAAGGTGTTGTAGATCGCTGGGTGGATGGTGAGGAACTTCTGGGCGGAGGCTTGGGATTTGAACCTCTGCTGCTGCAGCTCTCGTCGTCGGATCAGCAGGCGGGAGTTCTCAACGCGGTTGTTGTCGCGCAACCGACCCGACCGATGAAGATGCCGAAGTTTCAGCAGATCGAGCGCCACAGATACATCCGCCTCCCGCCGATCCGACAGACCATTTCGTCCAGATGCCAACGCCCCGTCGGAGGCCTCCTTCGCTTCTTCAGACGCCTCGCGATCAAAGGCCCAAATTTGATCGTCCAGCACCGGATGGTCTCGTAAGTGACGTCGATTCCGCGCTGAGCCACCAACTCCTCGACGTCGCTGAGGCTGAGGCTGAACCTGAAGTACAGCCGCACCGCGTTTCGGATCACCTCCGCCGGAAAACGATGGCCCTTGAAGGATATCAGGCCCATTATTTCGTTCCATGTCAGACGTTTACGATCATCCTAAGTGGAGACAGTTTAGCGTTAGACTGACAGCACAGCGACAAAGGCAAGCAGCCGGGATAGAAGATTCCTAACATTCAGAGATAGTTCTGGCAGAGTCAGAGCTAGGATTGACCCGCCCGATCGGACAACAACATATCCTCACATGCATATATACTACGCGATATGTAATCCCCTGGACTCTCACCTTAACAAAGTACACAGAAAGTCTAAAAAACCCACATCCCGACTGGTAGATATTATGATATGAACCTACATCTTGGATCTATTGACGCAGAGAAGGTCAGCTTTCCTGATTGTTTGATTAGTGGTTTTTCGGCCATCAGCTCAAAAGTGCATTTTTATAGCGACGGAATTTTCGTTGACAGCGTTGGCTTCGTAGGGCCGGGCGCTAAAGTTGAGTGTTTATTAAGGGGATCTGTAGAGTACAGATATAACGAGTCTAGATTTTGGTCAGATATTTCTCCCGATGTGCCGAACGACATTGTAGAATTGCTAGATTGGAGACTGATATCCGGAGATCTCGTGCTTGGGGGATTTGAAGAGGTATCCGGTCGCTGGATTGAATACAGAGTTATAAATTTCTCAATGAATATTTCGATCTCGTCGAACAATTAGGTTCACGAGGTGCTGTCAGACCAAACTTAGCGCCCCGTAAGACGACCCGCGCCGAGCGCCATATCGACCAGTCCGTTCCGCTGGTTTGACAGCTCACCCGAGGGATCCGCCTCGTGGTGTTGATGTACGTGAAACACCCTCTGTCGCTCCGGAACGTCGAGGACCTTCTGGCCGAGCGCGGCATCGACATCTGCCATGAGACGGTGCGGCTGTGGTGGAACCGGTTCGGCCCGATATTCGCCGGCTGACGATTACGCCCCCTGCCCTCACCGCGCCTGGTGGAGACAAGTTAGCGTTTGCCTGACAGCACCGCGGTAGCCGCCCCCTTCCCGGAGCTGACATTCAGACTTGAGGGACGGGCTTCTTCGGCTAGACGTTTGCTTCGAGGTAACCCTTACGGAGCTTCTCCTCGATCAGCTTGGCCATCTCGCGTCGGGCGCGGGCTTCTGTGTCATATGACTTGACCACGGCGTTGCCCTTGGTCCCGACACGACCGTAGGAGACTGTGACGTCCCCGCCCTCGACCCCGATGCGCCAGAACTTGTTCGAAGTCCCCTGTTCGAAGCGGAACTCGCGCATGTTTCCCGGCAGCGAGGCGGCAGGCAGAACGCCAGCGCCAGAGGCCTCGGGGACTTCCAGTCGCGACGGCGCGGCCTCGACCGGTACATCCAGATCGTTGAGCAGCGGGTCGTCCTCGACGTCAAGGTCCGCCTTCCCAGCCAGCCGCGCCTCGATGCGCTCGACCACGCCCAGCGGATCGCGCAGCCAGTCGGTCGACAGCACCTCGATCACGGCCCAGCCGAAATTGCGCAGCACGCTGGGCCGGAAGACGTAGCGCTCGCGCACGCGCGTCCGGTCCTCGCTGGGTGGCGGGTCGAGCAGGATGCCCAAGCTGTAGCGTTCCCTGTCCGATCCCGCGATGGCCAAGTCGCAGCGGAACTGGGACCGGCCGACATGTTCGTGCACGTCATGGCCGCGTTGGCGCAAGGTGGCGGCCAGAGAAGCCCGCAACGCGTCCGTCGGAGGGGCGGAGGCGAAGGCCTGCCGCGCGCCTGGATTGAGGCTGCCAAGCACCGCCTGCGACCGTTCCCCCTCCCCACGAGCGCTGGCCTCCGCGAACTGCAAGAAGGCCTTGAGCGCCGCAGCGCCGTCATTGTGGGTGTTGGTGATCGCTTCGCCGCGAATGGTCGAAACGACCGCCATCCGGTGCTTGGCCCGGCTGAAAATGACGTTCAGGCGCTTCTCGCCGCCGCGCTGATTAATGGGGCCGAAATTCATCAGCATCCGCCCGTCTGGCCCGGGCGCGTAGCAGATGCTGAGCAGGATGATGTCCCGCTCATCGCCCTGCACATTCTCGAGGTTCTTCACGAACAAGCCGTTGAACTGGTCGTCGTCCTCGCGAACATACTCCTTCTCGAGCAAGGCGCCGAAGGCGGAGTCCTCGGCGGCAAGGGCGTCAAGCGCGCTCTCGATCTCGCCCTGCTGGGCTTCCGAAAAGGCTACGACGCCGATGCTCAGTCCTGTGTCGCGAAGAAGCAACTCGCGGACCATGCCCGCGATGTGCCGGGCCTCAGGCAGATTGCGGCGACCCACATAGACTCCGTCATCAACAGGATGGAAGCTGAGCGGACGCTTCAGGAGGTCGTCCACCGCTAGGCGGGCCGCTTCAAGGTTATCTGAACAGCGCCCCGATATTTCCGCGACCTGACCCTCGATCCGCTGGTCCGGGATGGTGATCAAACGCCCCTCGTAGAAGGCGGCGTTCGAGAAGCTGATCAGCGACTCGTGGCGGCTGCGGTAGTGCCAGGCCAGCAGAGTGGCGGGCAGGTTGCGGGCGGCCTGGTTGAGCAGGCTGTCAGCGTCAAGCGTAATGGCGATGCGCTCGCCATCCTCCTCGGCGATTACAGTGTTCTCCTCGTCGTCGGAGCCGCTGGAGAAAAAACTGGTCGGCGGCAGCTGCATCTCGTCGCCTACGACCACGACCTGGCGGGCGCGGCTGAGCGCCGGGACGGCTTCTTCAGTCGGGATCTGACTGGCTTCATCGAAGATGACCACATCGAACAGGTCGCCCTGCAGCGGCAGAGTGTCGGAGACAGAAAGCGGGCTCATGAGCCAGATCGGCTTGAGGTCGTTGACAACTGCGCCGGTATCGGAGCCCGCGATCTCGCGGATCGCGCGATAGCGCATGCTCTTGCCGAACTCATGCTCCAGCTCGCGCCGGCCCGTTGCATAACGCTTGCGGAACTGTCGACCCGCGTCATCGAGCTGGGTGACCGACAATGTCGAGCGGCGCACATTCTCGAGAAATTTGCGGTGCTGCGCGGCTCGGACCATCGCGGCGTTGCGCTCCAGCCCCGTCTTCTCGGCCTGGTCAACGCGGCGCGCCGCCTGGGTCAGGCTCTTGCTGTCGAATCGCGCCAGCTCCGGGTCCCTGCGCATCAGCCGCGCCAGCGACTCCGCCGCTACAAGGGCCTCAAGAGCCTCGGGAGGACGGGCGATGTCCTGAAGCATGCCAGCGTATGTAGGCCCGGCCTCGTGCACGGCGCGCAACAGCGGGATCAAGTCCGGAAGGTCATCCATGGCCTCGCGCATGTCACGAAGCCATTCAAGCAGTTGCTCCAGCGCCCAGGTCGCCGGCATGTGCAGATCCGCCTCGACCATCGCCGCGAGCCGCGCAACAGCATCTGCAAACGCACCGTCGGCTCCCGCCGCAGCCGGCGCGCCGCGCAGGGCGTCGATCATACGCCGGAGGAGTGGACTGGTGCGCAACTCTTCAGCCACGGCGTCGACGACTGCGACGAACGCCGCAAAATCACGCACAGCGTAGCGAGTTCGAAGCCCCTGCTCAGTGGCGGTCAGCGCCGCCTCCGCCTCATGCTCCACCTGCAAGTCGGAGATCAGACTGGCGAGCCGCGGCCGGACCGCATGCTTGCCGAAATCATAGCGCCGGGCGAGTTCCTTGCCGAGCTTCCACCAAGCCGGTTTCAGCAAGCGAAGGAAGGAACCCTCATAGCGCCGGGCGATCTCGAGCGCGGCGACGGTGTCTTGAGGCGACAGCTTGACCTGCCAGTGGACCGTCTGTTTCGCGGCGTGCTCGACCCGGTCGGAAAGCTGGACGAGGTCGGCGCGGGCCGCCTGCAAATCCCGGGCAGGCTGGGCGGACGGGTCCAGGAGATCCAGCCGCCCCACCAGATCGAAGCTCGCAATCTGCGCCGCCGCGCGGGTTAGAGCTGCAGCCTGAGCCAGGGTCAGGTCGGGCTTCAGCAACTGGTCGTCATTCTCGAATGCGGCGTCCAGCTCGTCGAATACGGCTTCGCTCGCGTCTAACCGCTTCTGAATCTCGATATAGGCGTGGGGGTGCGCAAGCAGCACGCCGGACAGGCCGGCGAACGGATGACTGGCCAGGTTGTCGAGACCGAAGCGATCGCGAAGCGTGCTGACCAGCCGTCCGAGCAGGTCCCGCTGCGCGTTCCAGACGGCGTAGTCGGGCAGCCGCTCGCGCAGGGCCGGACCGATATCGGCGTCGGGCGGCGGTAGAGCGATGGCGCGACGGATCAGGGCTCGCACCGAAAGCGCCAAGCTTTCCGGCGCCTCGCCCATCGCCTCCTCGAACCGCTCCAGTCGCGCCAGCTGCGTCTCGGCCAGGCTGACCGCGGTCTGCCGCGCGGTGGACAGGCGATCAAGGTTGTCCCCCCGCGCCACCCACTCCTCATAACCTTCGCGCAAGTTCTGGATGAAGGCCTTTTTGTCAGTCTGCGAATCGTGGATCAGACAACAGAGGTCGTCGAGGCCGCTTTGCTTCAGGCGATGGAACACCACGTCCAGCGCGGCGCGCTTTTCACAGACGAACAGAACCCGCTTCCCGCGCCCAGCGTAGTCGGCGATCAGGTTGGTGATGGTCTGTGACTTCCCTGTGCCTGGCGGGCCCTGGATGATGAAGCTGCGGCCGTTGCGGGCCACGCTGACGGCGGCGTTCTGTGTCGCGTCGGCAGCCACGACGTTCCACTGGTCGCCCTGTGGGATCGGCGGCGGCGGGGCAGTCTCGACCTCGCGCGGCTCGATCGAGAAGATGCGGTCGAAGGCCGGGTTCGGGGCCGGCTCGTCGATGAGCTGATTGTAGTCCCGGACCAACGACATCTTCTTGTAGTTGAAGTTGGCCAGCGTCACCTGGGTCAGATCGAAGTCCCAAGCGAACTTGTGACCGTCGTCCTCAGGCAGGGAGAAGGTCAGGTTTTCGACCTCGTTGGTCGGAGCGACCATGTGCACCGGACCGGCCTGCGAGCGGCCGCCGACGGCGCCGCGCAAAGGCAGGGGGCTGGGTTTCACCTGTTGCTCGAACAGGGCCAGGCCCAGCGGCCGGTAATCCTCGCGATCATAACTGAAGTCGGGGCGACCGACGGAAGCGCGACGCTGGTCCCGGCCGCGTCGGCGCTGGAACTGCTGCAGGCGCTGCACGGCTTTCTGATGGATCAGCTTGATCGAAGGCTTGGTGTGCAGCCGCAGTTCGACTCCAGGCTCGGAGGTGTGAATCTGGGCTTGGAGCTCGGCGTGGAGCTGCTCGATCGAAACCTCGCTGAGGTCAATGGTTTCGGGCAGCCGGATGTCGTGCAGCTGACGCAGATGGTGGCGCAGGGCGGGGTTGAACTCAGCCTCCGTGTCGGTCGCCTGCAGCACGTACTGGTCGGTGACGCCCTTCTTCTTGACCAGCTCGACGGGAAGCCAGAGCAGCGGCGAGGTGATCCGCTCCTCAGGGAATTCCTTGAGATTGTTCCAACGCAGGAAGGCGATCACCAGCCGAAGGTGGCTGAAGCCGTATTCGGCGCGGTCGCGGCGAGTTTCCTGGATCAGGCGATCCAGAGAATTGGGCAGGTAGGTCTGATCCTCGAAGCGTAACCAGCGACGCAGGTTCACCGCCTTGCCGGCAGCGACTTCGGAGGCAAATTCGCCACCCCAGGTGCAGATGTGGTCGGGTTTGACGCTCTCAAGCCGCATCACCAGCGGCACGCTGGCGACGGTCAAGTTTACGCTCGACTGGGTCGGACGGAAATAGAGCAGCCGGTTGCGCCGTGAGAGGTCGAACAGCCGGTCGCGCAGATGCGACAGAACCGCCGTGCGGCGCGGCGCGGCGCCGTCCGCCGTGGCCAGCACCCGCTCGACGTTCAGCCCCTGCGGCTGTTCGCGCCATGTCTCCAGCCGGCCGACCAACGAAGCCAGATCGGTCGCCCGGTCGTGGCGGTTCAGCGCCGTCATCTCGACGATGACATTGGCCAGCACCGGATTCAGACGATTCACGATCGCGAACAGATTCTGGCGGTGCAGCGCGAACCTTTCGAGGTCCTTCGGATCGTTGAAATCCAGACCGCAGGCCAGGCAGGCCAGAATCTGGCCAAGGCGGAAGATGTCGGTGATCTCGTCGTGGTGACCGAGGCGCAGCTCCCATGCGTCGAACCCGACCAGATAGACCGGTTTGGTGATCGGCTTGTCGGCGTCGCGCTCAGCCAGCAAGGACTCGACCGCCAGGCCGGCGTCAGAGTCGCGGGTTACGCGCAACTCGTCGATGATGTTCAGCGCCGAGGTCGGAGGCGGCTGGACCGCCTTGATCGCATCCAGTTGATAGCGCGGCAGCAGGCCGTCGGGCCGGCGCAGGCGCAATACCCCATTGGTCTCCATGATGTCGCCCGGCGCCAGGTCGGCGACACGGCCGTGCTGGTGAAGGGCGCTGACGGCGCGCAGCAGCGGTAAGACGGAAAACAGGACGTCGTCCACCGTCAACGCCATGCCCTGGCTTTTGGCGAGAGCCTCGTTCAGACCCAACTCGACAGCATCCACGGTCATTTAGCGGCCTTCAGCTTGCGTGCTAGGCTGTCGATCTCGCGCTTGGGGAGACCGCCCTCCTTCTTCAGCGCCTCAAGGAAGGCGTCCGCACGGCCCAGCGCCCGGGCCGCACGTGCGGCCTCCATCAGCGCGTGCTCGCGCAGGTCGGGATCCGCGAGCGCCAAGTCGAGCATGACGAAGCCCAAGTAGTCGCGCACACTGTCATCTGCGGTCTCGGTCGTGATCGCCTCCAGGTCCGCCTTAGGCTCGCCCTCGGACCAGTCGGGGAAGTAGCGCTTCACCTGGATCATGACGAGTTCGCTGCGCATCGGCTCCTGCTCGATGAAGCGGGCCACAAAGCGACGGGTCAGGCCCTGCAGCCGCGCCTGATCGAGGAGGTCCAGTTTCGCCATCGACAACGGCCCTTGCAAGCGCCTCCGCAGCCAGTCGTCGAGCCCTTGGTCAGTTCGGGCCCATTTGTCGACCGCTTGGGCGCGCAGATAGGTCTCAGGATGCGAATGGGCTTGAGACAGCTGCTGGTCACCCTGTTCCAGTTCCTCGGCCTGGGCCAGGTAGGCGGCCGCATCGACGGTCTGGATGCCGGTCTGGACCTTCACAAGCGTCGAGATCGAAGCCTCCGGCGCGCCCGACACGAAAGCTGCCCCGCGGTCGGCGTAGACCTCGGTGTAAAGGCCATAGAGACGGGCCGTGTTGATGTGACTCGCGCTCGCGCCTGGATCGGCCAAGGTGTGGTCCAAAACCCTTGACGCCGTATGGTAGTCACCGCCGTCCATGGACCACAGGCGATAATGCGACAGCTCGTGCCCCAGCAAGGCAGTCAGTTCGCCCTCATTCAACCGCTCCAGCACCGGGCCGTAGAACAGCACATGGACCTCGCCTGGGAGGTAGACGAGCGCGGCGTTCATTGCCTCCGCACCCACTTGGTAGAGCGTCGCGGGCGCATCGATTTCGAGCTTCGCCATCGCAACAGCTAGTGCGGCATAGGCGGCGGGATGCGACTCCACCGTCAGACGATAGGTCTCGCGCAACAGATTGGCGCGCATGTCCTGCACGTGCTGTTCCTGCACAGCGAACGAAGAGGCCCAGCCCCACACTTCGGGCTCAGCCTGCTTGAGGTGTTCGACAAGCCGCAGATGATAAGGCAAGGGACGCAATGCGTCCCCAAACGTGAGACTGGTGCTCATAGTTGTCCTGAAAGCCCACCCCGCAGCAAAGCGTTCGCCGCTTCTAGCGCAGGACAGATCGAGGGGGAACACGCCTGAGACTGGTTCTCGTCATAAGCGGGCATTGGCGAACAGCCCAAGTCCGGACATTGAGATCAGCCCTGCCCTCATTCAGACGACGGCCGCCGCCCAAACTGAATCCGAATCTGCGCGAAAGCAGCAAAGTGTGGGGCTGCTGATCAGATGGCGTTGCAGATTGAAGGTGTTGTAGATCACCGCGGGCGGTGGTGCGGAATCACTGGTCTGAAGCCTGTCTTTTGAATCGCTGCGGCTTTCGCCGTTGCTGTCAGACCAAACTTAGCGCCCCAGTAAGACGACCCGCGCCTAGCCTCACGGCATGGCGGCGGGTCAGGCGTGGCAGATCCACCCCCGAAACGTGAGGGCGGCGTAGAAGAGCTGAGGATCGAAGAAGCCGGCGGACCGCAGCAGATCGACTTCCGCGTCCGGCGACAGGATCGGCAGCTTCTCGCCAATGGCCTTCGCCCCGCCCGAAGCCTGATCAAGAGCGACGCCGCTATCCGCCGCAAAAGCGGCGAACCGCTCCAGCCATCGATCCCGCATGGCGCCTTCCGACACGCTGTGATGGGCGACGACGAACGCCGCCCCCGGCTTCAGGCGTCGACGTATCGCCTTGAGCATGGCGAGCCGTTCATCCGCCGGTACGAAATGCAGGGTCAGAAGACAGCAGGCGCCGTCGAAGGGCCCTTCTGGAGCCGAGGCGACATAGCCTTGATGCAGCTCGACCCGCTGCGCCAGCGCCCCCAGAGTGAGGCGCGCCAGCTTTAGCATTTCAGCCGAGGGATCGACGCCCAAGAAACGCCATCCCGTCTGCGCTTCGGCGAACGCCTTGAGCTCCAGGCCGCCTCCAGCGCCGACCACGAGCATGCGCCCGTCGACAGGCGTGGTCTCCGCCAGCAGAAGACGCGTCATGCGCTGCAGATCGTGGAACCCCGGCACGAGGCGCGGCGGGTTTTCGGCGTAGCGCGCAACGGCAACCGGATCGTCGAAGCCAGTCACGAAGGAACCAAGGCGGCGCCCGCCTCCTCCATGACCAGGGTCCGGTGGGCGGCGACGCCGGCCATCACGCCGGCGGCGGACGCCAGGGTGGCGTTGTACATGGACGTGGCCGCATCACCGGCGGCGAAGACGCCCTGCAGGCTCGTATGCTGCATCTCGTCGACCTGGATGTTGGGGCCGGTCGCGCCTTCGACGAAGGTGCAGCCCAACTGGGCGGCCAAGGGGCTGGCCATTCGCGTCTTCGGAGCGGTGAACACCGCCTCAGCCGCGACCTCGCGTCCATCGGCCAACCGCAGCGTCTGGAGATCGGAGCCCGGTCCGAGAAGTTCGACGACGGCCGTCCGATCGATCGCTACGCCCCTCGCCAGAAGCAAGGCGGCCTCCTCCTCGGTCGGTTCGAACCTGCCCTGGGTGTAGTAGGTCGTCGGCCCCCAATCGGGCAGAATCATCGCCTGATGGACCGCCCCAGGCGCATTGGCAATGACAGCCAGCCGCCTGTCGCGGACCTCATAGCCGTGACAATAGGGGCAGTGCAGGACGCTGATGCCCCATCGCGGGATCATCGAAGGCAGCGGCAGTTCGTCACTCACCCCGGTGGCAAGAATGAGTTTGCGTCCCGACACCTCGCATCCGTCGGACAGACCGATGACAAAGGCCTCCTTGCGCGCTTCAGCGGACAGCGCCTCGGCATGAACGAAGTCCACGGTTGAATAGCGCGAAAGCTGCGTGAGGCCGTCCCGCATGATCTGCGCCGGCTGCGCCCCGTCCTGCCCCAAAAAGCCGTGGGAGGCCGCCGCGAAGCGATTGCGAGGCTTACCCGCGTCCACCAGCAGAATGCTGCGGCGCGCCCTGGCCAGCTGCATTGCGGCGGACAAACCCGCGAAAGAACCGCCGACCACGATGACGTCGTACTGCTGCATGGCATTTTCTCGCTACCCGATATGTTACGGGACATATAAGGCGTCGCCAAAGTCACGCAACATGTTTTGTTGCTTGTCGTTTCTGATCTATAAGACGGTCATGCCAACCGACACACGCCTCTCCCGCATGCTGCACGTCCTGATTCACATGGATCAGATCGGCCGGCCGGTGACCTCCGACACCATCGGAAAGATGCTGGGCGCCAACCCGGTCGTGGTGCGACGGACCATGGCGGGCCTCAGAACCGCCGGCTATCTCACGTCTGAAAAGGGTCATGGCGGGGGCTGGGCTCTGGCCCGCCCGCTCGATGAGATCACCCTGCGCGACATCCACATGGCGCTGGGAAGCCCGAAAGTATTCGCCATCGGGCTCGCGGATGACGACCCTCAATGCCTGGTGGAGCGCGCCGTCAATATCGCGCTGGAAGAGGCCATGGCCGAAGCAGAGCGTCGGTTGCTCGCCAGATTCAGCGAGGTCACCATCGGGTCGTTGTCCCGTCATGTCGCCGGTGATCTGGCAGGCGGATCCTCCGCTTCACCGAACTGATCTGCAGACTTTCCCACAGAGGAAATACAACCGGACCACCGGACAAATCACGGCCAAGGAAGCGACGCCGCTTGGACGATATCGGATTCACCCCATCCCTGCCCTATCGGCCCAACTGGAGACGTTTCAGCGTTGGAGTGACAGCCCCACCCAGTCAGGCGGCAAGCCTCCAGGCGCCACCGCATTGTTGGCGACATATTTTGCGATCATGTCGGTGGGCTCAACAGCCCCTAGCGATGCACTGCGTAACGACCCAAGGTCAGTTGAATAACCGCCGCAACACAGAGCAGGCCGCCCAGCGCCAGGTAGATCATATCTCCCATAAGGTGCTCACCCGCCGTCATTGCAATCGGACCGAAGGCAGCGCCGGCCAGATAGGCGGCCACCATGATCCCCAGCACCGATGACAACAGATTGACCGGGAAATATCGGCTGCTCAGATAAGCGATGACGTCGCTTTCCATGCCGGTGGCCAGGCCCAGACCGATGCCCGCCATCGCGGCCACAAGACCCCACTCGTCCGCGTTCAGCAACAAGACCAGACCGACCGCCGCCGAAGACGCCGCCACAACCGTGACCCATGGGGCGAAAATCTTGTCCATCAACCAGCCACCGGCCAGACGCCCGACGATGGATGACAGTCCCAGAACGGCCTGTAGGCGGACGGCGACATCGACCTCGGCGCCGCGTCCTTCAAGTATGGCGGGCAGCATGGGGGTGACGCCGCTGATGCCCAGACCCAGCAGGAAGAAACTGGCCAGCATGCGCCAGAAACGGCCCTGGCTGAGCACCTGGCGAAAGCCGCTTCGGCTGGCGGCGCCGCCCTTGGCCACGACCTGCGCCTGTTCGCGCACGGTGAACCAGACGACGGGCGCACCGACCACAATCAACAGGCCGGCTACACCCAGATAGCCGCCGCGCCAGCCGCCCAGGTCGATCAAGCTCTGGACATAGGAGGGCAAAAGCGCCGTCCCCAGACCAACCCCGCACAGGGCCACGCCCAGGGCAAGCCCTCGTCGTTTATCAAACCATGAGGTGACGGCGCGTGCATAGCTGATGGGCGACGCCCCCACCGCCGCCACCGCCAGCAAGGCGTAGGCCGCGTGCAGACCGCCGAGAGTGTTGGCGAACAGGGGCATGGCGGCGAACACCAGGCCCATGGCGACCATCGAGCCCGCTGCCGCCTTGCGCGCGCCGACCAGGTCGATGATGCGCCCCGCAAACGGCAGAAGGACCAGCAAGGTCAGCATGTAGAGGCTGACGGCGCTGGCGAACTGGCCGCGCACCCAGCCGTTCTCGGCCGCCAGAGGCGCGATCAGATAGCCAAAGCTGTAGGGCACCAGAACCGTGGCCCCGAGCGCCGCGCCCAGAAACGCGCCGCCCACGACGGTCCAGCCTTGCCGTCCTCCGTCCGTCATCTCTGTTCTCGCTCCCGGCGTCCGACCTCTGATCAGAGGTGCGAGATCGGACCATGCAGTGATTCAAGTCCGCGCCCTGCTGCGATCCCCACGAACCGGAGCAGGACTGGACAAGGTCTAGTAGCGGTAGCGCAGGGTAATCCCCGCATTGCGCGGCTCGGGCGCGAAGGCCAGGGTCTGGAACACCCCCTGCCCCGCAGGCGGCAAGGCCACTGAACCCCGGTTGCGTTGCTGGATCGACATGCCCGGCGTGTCGTCGTCCAGCAGGTTGCGGGCCCAGATTTCGATCGCCCAGCGCTCGTTCTCGAATCCGAAGGCGGCGTTGACCTTGGTCTGATCGCCGACCCAGAACAGATTCGTCGTCGTGCCGAACTGGCGCGACCGATAGGCTGCATCGCCACGCACGAACCAGTCCCAGCCGCCGCCCAGCGACGCCTGATACTGTGCGCTGGCCGTGAGCATATGCCTGGAGACGTACTGCAGCGTATGGCCGTCCAGGACGGCGTTCAGGCCGAAGGACGCCGACAGCGACGGATAGAAATATTCGTCGAACTTCGCATCAGTGTAGGTGTAGCCGGCGGTCAGGTTCAGCCCCGGTGTCGGGCGGGCCACGACCTCCAGTTCAAAGCCTTCGGAGGTCGTCTTGCCGGCGTTGGCGTTCAGCGTGGCGCCGAGCGAGCCAAGAGCGCGCACGATCTGATCGTCCCATTTGATCTGGAACAGGGCCGCATTGACCAGCATCCGGCGATCCAGCAGCGACGCCTTCATGCCCAGCTCATAGTTCCAGCTCGTTTCCGCGTCATAGTAGCGTTCGGGCGCCGTGACATTGGCCAGGGCGTTGAAGCCGCCGGTCTTCACACCCCGCGCCACCGACCCGTAGAATCGCAGGTCGTCGGTCGCCTCCCAGGACAGGGCCAGGCTGGGCGTGAAATGCTCCTCGGTCAGCGACAGCGCCGGGTTCGGGCTCAGCACGACGTTGGTGTAGGGATTGCTCTGGAAGGGATCGAGCCCCTTCTCCTCGCGGAAATACCGCCCGGCGACATCGACGGACCACGCCGGCGCAAAGCGCCAGGACACGCTGCCGAACAGGGCCAGAACCTCTGACGTCTCGGTGTTGCGCAGCAGGGTCGACCGCAACGACGCGGGCAGAGCCCCTTCAAGGGCCGCCGTCGAGACCAGGTCCAGATCAACACTCTTCTGTTCCTGGTCGGAGTAGTAGAGGCCCACCAGCCAATCGACGGCCTGCCCCGTATAGTCCAGACGGAATTCCTGGGAGAAGGCGCTGAGATCGGTGTCTTGCGTCTGGAAGCTGAGGTTGGCGGCGCCATAGTCGTTGTCGGTGCGCTGATGGCTTTCCAGCTGGCTGTAGGACGTGATCGATGATGCCTGCAAAGTGTCGGAGACATCCCACTTTCCGGTCAGGGAGATCAGGCTGCTTTCCCGCTCAAATCCGCCCGGGGTGACGGCGAAGCCGCTGGTCTTGGACGGCACTTCGCCCAGAAGGATCTGCGACCGGCCTGCGAAGAGAACCGGATTGTTGTTCAGGGTGAAATAGCCAGGATTGTCGCCGGTCTCCGTGTCTTCCCACGAGGCGCGCAGGTCGAACGAGACCTTGTCCGTGGCCTGCCACAGCAAGGCGCCCGACAGGGTGGTCGACTGGTTGTGGTCCAGATCCCCGCCGGTCAGGGTGTTGGTGTAGAAGCCGTCACGCTGGACATGGGCGACGCCGAGCCGACCGAACAGGCGATCCTCGATCAGCGGACCTGAGAACACCGCCGAACCTTCCATGCGGCCGTACTCGCCCGCCGTGACCGCGGCGCGGAACGAGGGGTCGTTCGTCGGCGATCGGGTGATGACGTTGATGGCGCCGCCGAAGGCGTTTCGGCCGTAAAGCGCGACCTGCGGCCCCTTGATGACCTCGATGCGCTCGACGTCGGACAACTGGCGGTCCATGCCCGAACGAGAGCCCTGATAGACGCCGTCGATGAAGAAGCCGACATTGGATTCGCCGACGTTGGTCGACAGGCCGCGAATGACCGGAAGCGCGAAATTGCTGCCCAGGGAGACAAAAGTCAGGCCAGGCGTCAGGCGCGCCACATCCTCGATGTTGCGCACGCCGCCGCGCTCTATGGTTTCGCTGGAGATGGCGGTGACGCTGGCCGGGATTTCCTGCAAGGTCTCTTGTCGGCGGCGGGCGGTGACGACCACATCGCTCAGAGCGCTGGCCTGCTCACCGTCTTGCGGCGCCGTTTGCGCCAAGGCGCCGACTGGCGAAAGAGATGCAGCGGCCACAGCCGAAGTCATCAAGATGCGGACAAGGCTCCGCCGCGCGCGTTGTGAATGCAGTGTCATCTATGACCTCCCGTAAGCGTCTTTCCGCCTGTGCGGTGCGCCTTGATCGTCAAGATCAGAATATTTGACCGACCTGTCAATACGGTGTCGGAAAATAGCAAAAACATGCAGAAAAACATGACTGAATTTGACAAACCGCTGCCCCGCCTTGACTACAATCCGCACCATCCTCCGCGACCTTGGGCGCAGGAGGCAGGCGCAGGCCTGAACCGCCCGGATTGAGGCGATCGATTCGAAAGAGCAGGATAGTCATGGTCAAAGCGACCACGCGCCGTAAGGCACGCACAAACACACGACCGACGGACGTGCTGAAGCGCGACATCCTGGCCGCTGCGCTGACGGTCTTCGCCCGCGACGGCTACGACGGCGCCTCCCTGATGGATATCGCCGCCATGGCGGACACCGGCCACCCCCTTCTGCTCTACCACTTCGGCAGCAAGGAAGCGCTGTGGCGCCAGGTGATGGCGCACATCTTCGAAGAGCTGAAAGCCAACTATTCAGCGGTCGTCGACCTGTCGCGGGATCTGAGCGGGGTGGACGGGCTGAAGATGTTCATCCGCGCCTTCGTCCAGTTTTCGGCCAAGCATCCGGAACGCGTCACACTGGTCCTGGCCGAAATGCGCGCCGACAGCGAACGGCTGGAGTGGCTGACCACGGAATACATGCTCACCCTGCACGCCCAGCTCAACGCCCTGTTCGACCGCGTCGAGGCCGAGGGCCGGCTGAAGCCGATTCCTCGCCCCAATCTGGTTCACATCCTGATCGGCTCGGTCTCGACCCTGTTCATGGCTGAGCCGCTGGTGCGCAGGATCTACGGTCTGGAGGCCCATTCGCCCGAGACGGTGTCCGCCCATGCCGACTGGATCATCGAGATGATGACCAGCGGCCTGATCACTTCTGAACCGCTCAAGGCCTGAAGCGCGTCAGGCCGCCTGGCCGAGGCCGCGCCGCAGGCCCTCGACCAGAGAGCCTGCATCCCCAGAGGTCCGCCCCCGCCAGGCCACATGGCCGTCAGGCCGCACCAGAACCGCCCCATCGCCCTCAACGCCATACAGAGCCGCAAAGCCGCGTCCGCTCGGGTCGGGCCTAGCGCGGCCGCCGACCACTTCCAGACGCAGAGGCGCGCCCGTAACCGCCTGGGCCGCATGCGTCGCGACACGCCAGATACTCTCAGGATCCGACGCCGCCAAAAGCACGAAATCCTTCTCGAACAGGTCGATCAGGGAGGTCCCGCCGTCTTCGTCCAGCCACAGGTGCGGCGCGCGTGCGCCGGGTTGGGCCGAGGGCTCATAGACGCCGACTTCCCAGTCCGCCATCTGCGACTGTTCCGGTTCATAGGCCGCGGCGCCGTCGATGTAGCGGTAGCCCAGCGCCAGACCGGGATGCACATAGTGGTCCTTGCGGAACATGGCGGCGCGGCCCGTCTCATCCTTGTCGACCAGCGTCTTGAGGTTCCGCACCGCTTCGGCCGCGTTGTAGAGCGCGATCGGGCGACGTTCGCGGTCATAGGTGTCCAGCAGGGCCTCATCCGCCCAGCCGCCCAGGACAGCCGCCAGCTTCCAGCACAGATTATGGATGTCCTGCAGGCCTGTGTTCATGTTGAAGCCGCCGTTCGGCGGGATCAAATGGGCGGCGTCGCCGACGAAGAAGATCGATCCGGCCCGGTAGGACTCAGCGATAGCCACCGTCGCCCGCCAGGTCCGCACGTCGATGATCTCGAACGCATGGTCCGGCACGCCGACCGCCGCCCTCAGTTCCGCCAGCCAGTCGATCTGGTCCAGAGGCTTTTCATCCATGACCTTGGGGCGACCCAGCAGCGCCGCCCGCCCGTGTGCATCGACCGGTGCGATCACCGCCGTGCCTACCGTCTCGGGATTGCACAGGGCGAAGAAGGCGGCGGGCGAATCGACGATCTGGGTCAGGTCTGACTGGAACAGCACGCTGATGGCTTCCAGGCTGCGGTCCGCGCCTGTGACCCCTATGCCGGCCCTGCGGCGCAAGCTCCCGCCGGCGCCGTCCGCCGCGATCAGATAGCGACCGCGCCAGGTCTGCACTTCGCCGCTGGACAGTTCGGTGGCGACCACTTCAACGCCGTCAGGGCCTTCCGCTGACACCGCCGCCTCCCAGCCGAACAGCATTGTGGCGGCGTCATAGTCCGCCGCCGCCTGCCTCAGGATCGGCTCCAGCACGTCCTGCGACACCAACATGCCCGTCACGGCGCAGGGGCTGAGCGCCAGACTGTCCGCATCGCGCAGGGAAGCCCCCGGCTCGAAGATCTGGTCCCAGGGCGACACCAGATCCTTGCCGAAGAAGAATTTGGGCTCAATGCCCACGCCGACGTCCAGCACCGCCTGCTCCAACCCCCAAAGGCGCATGTGCTCGGTCGAACGCGGGTTCAGCAGACGCGACTTCGGGTGCGGACTGACCGTGGTGGTCCGCTCGATCAGCACATGAGCGATCCCCAACCGACTCAACTGGATCGATGCGCCCAGCCCGACCGGGCCGCCGCCGACAATGATCACATCCACTTCAGTCATAGCTTGAATCACTCGTTTGACAGAACCGTCAAACATTTATACTGACAGAACCGTTCAATGCAACGCAACCGAACCGCAGGACTAAAATTAAAGCGGTCGGACACATGGGGAGACCACCAGATGTCAAATGATCCATCCGCCCGCGAAGCCGCCGATCTGGCGGGTCAGCACCTGGCCGCCATGCCGGAATCCAAGGTGCCGCCCGCCATCTTCGTGAATGTCGCCGACATTCCCTGGTCGTCCTTCCCGGGCCACGAGCACTGCGCCAAGTTCAAGCTTCTGCGCATCGACCCGGCGACGCTGGGTCACACCATGCTGTTCCGCTACCGCACCGGCGTCGGCGCGCACCGCCACCTGGGCGAGGTCGAAATCCTCAACCTCAGCCCGACCGGCCACTGGTCCTATGTCGGCGAAGGCACCTCGGGGCCCGGCGATTACACCTATGAATACGCCGGCTCGACCCACGTCGCGATCACCGAAGGCGATGAATGGGGCGACGCCCTGATCATCTCGCGCGGCCCGCTGCAGATGATCAACGAAGACGGCACGCCCGGCTTCGTCGTCGACGCCTTCGCCTACTATCACGCCGCTGCGGCCAACAACGCCGTGGCCCACCTGCCCTATCCGTTCGCCGAATAGTCATGTCGAACGGTTTCGAAGAGGCCTTCGCCTCTGACGAGCTGACGGAGTCCGTGCGCAGGCTGTGCGCGGACTTCCCGGCCGAATACTGGCGCAACGCCGACACGCTGCACCGCTTTCCCGCCGAGTTCCGCCAGGCCGTCGCCGACGCCGGTTATCTGGGTGTGGCCATGCCGGAGGAGTTCGGCGGGTCTGGCCTGGGCATCCGCGAGGCGGCTTTGATCCTGAAATCCATCTCGGGTTCAGGCGCCGGTGCATCGGGCACCTCGGCGGTGCATATGAACATCTTCGGCCTGCATCCCGTGGTCGCCGCTGGCACGCAGGATCAGAAGGCCCGCTTCCTGCCGCCCATCATCTCGGGCGAGCACCACGCCTGTTTCGCCGTCACGGAGCCCAACTCAGGCCTCGACACCGGCAGCCTTGAGACGGTGGCCCGCCGCGACGGCGACCTTTATCGGATCACCGGCCGCAAGATCTGGATCTCGACCGCCCAGATCGCCAGCCACATGCTGATCGTCGCCCGCACCGGCGGCCCGGGCCTGAAGGGCCTCAGCCTGTTCTATTCACCGCTGGACCGGTCCCGGGTCGAAATCCGCGAGATCGACAAGATGGGCCGCGGCGCCGTCGATTCAAACATGCTGTTCATCGAGGACCTCGAAGTGCCCGTCGAAAACCGCATCGGCGAGGAAGGCGGCGGATTCAAGATCCTGCTGCACGGGCTGAACCCGGAACGCATCCTGGTCGCCGCCGGATGCATCGGCCTCGGCATGGCGGCTCTGGAGCGCGCCTCGACCTATGCCCGCGAGCGCCAGGTTTTCGGCCGCCCGATCGGCGCCAACCAGGGGGTTGCCCACCCCTTGGCCGAGGCCTGGGCCAAGCTGGAAGCCGCCGACGCCCTGATGATGCGGGCCGCCGCCCTCTATGACACCGGCCAGCCCTGCGGGCCTCAGGCCAACGCCGCCAAATACCTGGCTGCAGAAGCCAGCTTCGCCGCCTGCGAGGCCGCCGTCTTGACGCTGGGCGGCATGGGCTACGCCAAGGAATACGACGTCGAGCGCCTGTTCCGCGAATCCATGATCGGCCGCATCGCCCCGGTGTCGCGCCAGATGATCCTCAACTTCATCTCGGAGAAGGTGCTTGACCTCCCCAGATCCTATTGAGCCGAAAGCCGGCGAAGGCCCCTTGGCCGGCGTCCGCATTCTGGACCTGACCTCCGTCTTTATGGGGCCTTTGGCCACCGTCTGCATGGCCGACCTCGGCGCCGAGGTCATCAAGATCGAAAGCCCCGACGGCGACATGATCCGCCCCGTCGGCCCCGGCGGCGAAGACGGTCTGGGCGCCATCTTCCAGCATCTGAACCGCAACAAGCAGTCGGTGATTCTGGACCTGAAGACCGAAGGGGGCCTGAACGCTCTGCTGGAGCTGGTCCGCGACGCCGATGTGCTGGTCTACAACATCCGCCCGGCCGCCATGACCCGGCTCGGCCTGGGATGGGAGCGGCTGCATGCGCTCAACCCGCGCCTGATCTTCGCGGGGGTGTTCGGCTACAGCCAGCGCGGAACCTATGCCGCCGAACCCGCCTTCGACGACCTGATCCAAGCCGCGTCGGGTCTGGCCCATGCAGTCGGCGTCGCCACCGACGGACCGCCCGCCTATGCGCCCGTCACCGTGGCCGACCGCGCGGTCGGCTTCTACGCCTTCGGCGCCATTTCAGCAGCGCTTTACGCCCGCACACGCACCGGCAAGGGCCAGCGGGTCGACATCCCCATGTTCGAGACCATGACCAGCCTGGTCATGGGGGATCACCTGTACGGCCACACCTATGAGCCGCCGCGCGGCGACTATGGCTATCCGCGCCTGACCGCCCGCACGCGCCGCCCCTACAAGACGCTGGACGGCCACGTCTGCTGCACCGTCTACACCGACGCCCAGTGGAAGGCTTTCCTGAGCCTGGCGGGGCGGGCGGAGTTGTTCGACACCGATCCGCGCTTCAAGGATCTGGGCACGCGCACCCGCCATATCGAGGCCCTGTATGGTCTGGTCGAGGAGATCCTTCAGACCCGCACCACAGAGGCCTGGCGCGAAGCGCTGAAGCCCTACGGCGTGCCGATCTTCCCGGTGCATGATTTCGACAGTCTTCTGGCCGACCCCCATCTGACCAGCATCGGCTTCTTCCAGCCTGCGGTGGACGCCGCCGGTCGAGACATCCGCATAATGGCCTGCCCTTCGGAGTGGAGCGACGGCCTGCCGGGCCTGCGCGGACCTGCGCCACGCAAGGGCGAACATACGCAAGCCGTCCTAGGCGCCCTCGCGGACAAGTCGGCATGAGCGATCAGCCGTCGGTGATCCGCCGCCGCGAAGGCGCTGTCCTGACCCTGACCATCAACCGGCCGGAACGCGCCAACGCCCTGGACAGCGCCACGGTCGACGCCCTGTTCGACGCCTTCGCAGACCCCGGCGACGCGCGGGTGGTGGTGCTGACCGGCGCAGGCGAGAGAGCGTTCTGCTCCGGCGCCGACCTGTCGGGCACCCTGCCGGAGAAGACGGCTGCAGGCTTCACCCACTTGTTGGCCGCCATGGGCGACTGCCCGGCCCCGATCATCGCCCGGGTCAACGGCGCTGCGGCTGGCGGCGGCGTCGGCCTGCTGTGCGCCGCCGACATCGCCATTGCATCCGAAACGGCGACCGTCGCCACGCCAGAGGGCCGCGTCGGCCTGTTTCCCTTCATGATTCTGCCCTATCTGCTGCGCGTCGCCTCGACCCGTCATGTCGCCGAGATGGCCTACGCCGGACGGCGGCTGTCGGCTTCAGAGGCGGTCGAGGCGGGCTTCTTCACCCGCATGACCGCACCGGACGCCCTGGACGGCCAAATCGACGAAACCGCACGCGCCGTCGCCGCCATGGGCCCACAAGCCATGAAAGCAGGGCGGAAAGCCTTCCTGCACCGCCTGTCAGCAGACGGCGACCCCGATGAAGCCATGGCCGAAGCTTTCCGCGCCCTGTCCTCCGGCCCAGAAGCCATCGAGGGCCTGGCCGCGCGTCGCGAGCGCCGCGCCCCCTCGTGGAGCCTGACATGACCAACACCATCAGCATCGCCGGGGCCTCGGGCTTCTGGGGCGACACCGACGCCGCCACGGAACAGCTTCTGGCCAGTCCGCAGTTGGACTACATCGTCTACGACTATCTGTCGGAGATCACCCTGGCGCTGCTGGCCCGGGCCCGGGCCAAGAACCCGGCAGGCGGCTATGTCCCCGACTTCGAGCGCGCCATCACCCCTCACCTCGCCGCGATCAAGGCCAAGGGAGTGCGGCTGCTGGCCAATGCGGGCGGCTTGAATCCGGTGGCCTGCGCCCAGGCGCTGGAGGCTGCCGCCGCCAGCGCTGGGGTCGCGCTGCGCGTCGCCGCTGTCACAGGCGACGACCTGACGGGCGCCCTGCCCGCTGACACGCGCGACATGTTCAACGGCCAGCCCCTGCCCAAGCCCCTCCTCAGCGCAAACGCCTATCTGGGCGCAGCGGGCATCGTCGCCGCGCTGGCCGACGGAGCCGACATCGTCGTCACCGGGCGGTGTGCGGATTCCGCCCTGACGCTGGCGCCGCTGATCCACCATTTCGGCTGGGCCTTCGACGACTGGGACCGTCTGGCCCAAGGGTCGCTGGCTGGCCATCTGATCGAGTGCGGTTCCCAGGGCGTCGGCGGTCTGTTCACCGACTGGCGCGAGGTTTGCGACGGCTGGAGCGACATGGGTTTCCCCATCGCGGTCTGCGCCGCCGACGGCACGTTCGAGATCACCAAGCCCGAGGGTCGCGGCGGACAAATCAGCCCACTCTCCCTGACCGAGCAGATGCTCTACGAGATCGGCGATCCAGCGGACTATCGCCTGCCCGACGTCATCTGCGACTTTCGTCATGTCGCGTTCGAGACGACCGGCCCTGACCGGGTGCGCGTCTCCGGCGCACGCGGCCGGTCCGCTCCCGCCGACTACAAGGTCAGCGTCACCTGGCAAGATGGCTGGAGGCTGACCGCCATCCTCATGATCGGCGGCCGTGAAGCCGCCGCCAAGGCCCGCCATGTCGGCCAGGCCATTCTGCAGCGGACCCAGCGGCTGGGCGCGCGCCAGGGACTGTCGCCCTTGCTGCGCACCGACATCGAGACCCTGGGCGCCGAGGTCAGCTACGGCCCTCACGCCCTGACCGGCGACACCCGCGAGGTGGTGCTGAAGATCGCGGCGACCGCCGACGATCCGGCCATCCTGCAGCTTCTGGCACGCGAGATATTCCCTTCGGCCACAGCCATGTCGCCCGGCATCACCGGGGTGGCGGGCGGGCGCGCTTCGCCCTCGCCCCTGATCCGGGGCGGCGCCGTCCTGGCGCCCCGCGCCGCCGCTCCGGTCTTCGTGACCGTGGAAGGCCGTTCGCATCAGGCGCCCGTCATGGAGGTGTGCGGGGCCGTCGGCATGGCGCAGCCTGCCGACATCGATACGGCCAGCCCTTCATCGCCGCCGCCGCCGCATGGCCTGCTGATTGACCTGGCAGTGGCGCGAAGCGGCGACAAGGCTGACATCATCAACATCGGCGTCGCCGCCCGCTCACCCGAAGCCTTTGAGATCCTGCACCACCACCTGACGGCGGACCGCGTCGCGACCCACCTGGCCCATCTCGGCGCGGACCGGGTCGAGCGTTTCAGCCTGCCGGGCAGCCGGTCGCTGAACTTCCTCCTGCATGGAGCTCTGAACGGCGGCGGCATGGCCAACCTGCGCTTCGATGCCCAGGGCAAAGCTGTCGCACAAATGCTGCTTGATATGCCGATGCAAAACCACCCTTAGCAGCCCGCCCCGTCCAGCGCTGTCAGGATTGCGGACCGAGTCGAGAAGCCCCCTCACATCCTCCGCCAGGCGGTGGCGTTTGAACGATAGAGCTTCAAGAACTCCTTCTCCAATCAGCCCTTTATGGCCGTCTTCGGTGGAAACAATTCGGCGTTAGACTGACAGCACCATCAGACTTGGCTTGCCTCTCATGAAGGTGAGATGTTGGGCGCAATGGGCTTGAGAACACATGGAAAGTTGACGACGGCGGAGTGAAGGCGTCTGTAACTCTGAACGTCGGTTTGCGGCGATTCTGAGCCATAGACTTCTCCATGCCACGTTTCCTTCTGATCTCTCCCAGTCCGCCCTGGGATGCGGACTTCGCTGGCTTGATGGAGGCGGACGGAACCGCCGTCACACGTGTGCCGCCTACGGCCATCGCTACGGTGGCCGCTTTCGCGCCGCCGGGCGTAGAAGTGGTCCTGCAGGACGAGACGCTGGAGCCGATCGATTTCGACGCCGCCGCCGACTTCATCGGCATCACCGCCAATGTGTCTCAGTTGGCCCGCGCCAAATGGATCGCCGCTGGCTTCCGGGCGAAGGGGCGGACGGTCATCGTCGGCGGCCCGCACATCACCCTGGACCCACACGCCTTCGACGGCCTGTGCGATGTCGCGGTGACCGGCGAGTTCGAGGGCGTGGCCGAAGCCTTTTATCTCGACATGCTGAACGGAACCCTGAAGCCGCTGTATGCTGGCGGTCGGCCCGATCTGAGCGCCTCTCCAATTCCGGCCTGGGACCTCTATGACAACGACCGGGCCCTGATCGGCATCGCCCAGACCAGCCGGGGATGTCCTTTCGAATGCAATTTCTGCGATGTGATCCAGTACGTCGGACGCGCCCAGCGCCACAAGACCAATGAACAGGTCATCGCCGAGGTCCAGAAGCTTTACGACGTCGGCTACAACCGCATCTTCCTGGCGGACGATAACTTCACGGTTTACCGCAAGCGGGCGGCCAGCCTGCTCGAAGCGCTGGCGGCCTGGAACGGACGGGATGGCCGGGGCTACGTCACCTTCCACACCCAGGTTTCGATCGACATCGCCTCTGATGACCGGATGCTGGAGCTGTGCGCGCAGGCTGGTCTGAGCAACCTCTTCATCGGGGTCGAGACCGTCAATGAGGCGAGCCTGAAGGAAAGCCTGAAACGCCAGAACGTCGCCGTCGACATGAAGGCGCGCATCAGCAACGTCGTCTCGCACGGGATCGAGCCTATCGCGGGTCTGATGGTCGGCTTTGACGCCGACAGCCGCAAGATTTTTGAACAGCAGTACGACTTCGCCATGCAACTGCCGATCGGCACGTTCAAGGTCTCGTCGCTGTCAGCCCCCGTGGGCACGCCGCTCTATGAAGACATGCTGAAAGCAGGTCGGATCGCGATCGACGATGACCGGGTCCAGTACCAGACGGGGGATCAGCTGAGCAACATCCACCCCGCCCAGATGACGCGCGAGGAGCTCTATATCGGCGCCCGCTGGCTGACCAACCGACTGTTCCGTCCCGAGGGCTTCTGGACCCGGCTCCAGGCCATGGTTCCACTATTGGGCGTCAGTCCGCTGCCTGCGCGCAGCCATCCGCACAACCCTCCGGGCCGCGCTCGCTCCCAGCGGCTGTTCCTTGATATGATGACCGGGATGCGCCGACGTGACCCGGCCGTCGCCCGCGTGCTTGAAGACGTCGCCGAACTGATGCGCGAGCGGCCGGACATCCGCGAAACCATCGGCGGCATCCTGCACTTCTGGATGCTCAACTTCCACGGACAGATCGCCAAAGGCGGCTATCACCCCGCCTGGGCTGAACTGGATGCGCCCCCCTTCGACGACCCGACCTTCGCGGATCAACTGCCCGCCATGACGGCGCCGCGTCCTGCGCGGGCGAAGACGCTTCAGCCGCTAAGCGCCTGACGCAGGCGGCGGCCCCAGCAGGGCTCCAAGAGCGATGGCGCCGAGTTCAGGGGAGAAGTGCACGTAGTCGGACCAGTATTCACGATCGCGCCACAGAGTCTGTTGAGACGGAGATCCAGGAGGATGGTCGGCGAAATTGACATAGCTGATCGCGCACGCACCCTGACCCGGCGTCCGTCTGGCGAAATCGTCGGCTATGCGGACCGCATTGTCCTGAAAGATTCGATCATAGGCGTCGAATGGCGAAGGTGCGGGGGACGACGGAAGGGTGAAAAAGATGAGACGATGCTGCGTCCTGGTCAGCCGACAAACCTGATCGGCGTGATCGGCCAAGTCGAGCAGGTCCGAGCGCCCCTGCGCCAGAGATCTCGGGCTCATGTCCAGCAGACCAAGCGCATAACGGACGCTCCGCTCGGCCTCAACCCAGTTCGGCGGCGCTGACTCCAGCGAGGCGCACGGGGCATAGGTCGCGGGGCGTTTCTCCTCACCTTCCAGACTGTGCAGGACTGTCTGGAGCGAGAACATCGATGTTCGCGGTGACAAGGCGGTCGATATCGCCGCCTGCGCCGGATTCGTTATCTCTGGCCGCTCTGCTGTCGGCGCCCCCACCTCGATCAGCAGGGTGGCTGAACCCCGGCGGCCTTCCAGGATCGTGTCCTGAACCCGGCCCAGATCACGCAGGCCCCAGGCAGAACCTGCAACACGCAGAACTTCAGGACGGTCGCAGGTGTCAAAGCCGCGCAATGTCCGCGATGGACCAATCAGAAAGACATCGCCCTCGGTTTCCCTGATGGCGCGGGTGAAGAAGGCGGGATTGTTGCCCGTCGTTCCTGCTGCGATGACCGCAGGCGGCGGGACACGGTTGAATACGAACCGGCCGGACAGGCCGAACTCGCCCGTGGGGTCCACCAGGACGTTGAACAGACTCCAGACCGCCATCATGACGAGCCCGCCAATCAGGCCCGCCCACCATTTCCGCGTCAGGCGCGGCGGCGACTTTTCCGGGTCAGAACTGGGCATAGATGAAGCCATATTGATCGACCGGCCGAGTGACGCCGACCAGGGCCAGGACGAGGAGGACAACGGTCATGGCGCCCCACAGCATGGTCGGCCGCCAGCGCAGCCGCGCGGTCGCCCCATCGACCTCGACGAGGCCGAATAGCTGCATGGTGTTGGGGCAAGCCAGAACGATCGTGGTCACGACCAGCATCATCGCCAGCGTCCTGACGCCGGGCAGACGAGCGTTGGGATAGAATTCGGGCAGGCCGCCCCCTGCCCCCGCGAACAGGGACCGTCCGAGATCGGCGCCCAGCCGAACGACGCCGTCGACATCCACCAACGCCGGCGTCAAACGCTCGAGTTGGTGGCCCTGGACCCGCAGCAGCATGAGGGCGATGACAGCCGCACAGCTCAGGATCAGAACCTGCCCGACGAAGCGACGTGCGACCAGCTCTGCGGGCGAAGCCGTCCGCGCCACGCCGCGCCGAGTCTGGCGCGCAAACTGCAGCAGGATGATCAGCAAGGCGACGCAGAAGCCCAGAAACAGAGGCCACGGCGCGGCTGTGTGCCAGGCGGCGACGACCAGATAGGCCACCAGGGTCGCCATAGCCCAGGCGATTCCGTAGCGGCGGCTGGTCGGCGTGATGGGCAGCTTGCGCGCCACGCGGAAGACGGGCTCGAACACATAGTCACGCACAAACGCCATCAGGCTCATGTGCCAGCGCATGACGTATTGACCGGGCGTCGCCGCCTTCAATGGCGAGTTGAAATTGATCGGCAGCATCAAGCCGAAACACAGACCGACGCCGATCGCGATGTCCGAATAGGCCGAGAAGTCGAAATACAGCTGCAGCATGAAGCCCCAGGCCGCCGTCCATGCCTCCAACGGGGTGACAGGGCCTAGATCCGCCGCAATGAGGACGGCTTCGACCTTGCGCGCCATGGGGTCGGCCAACCAGCATTTCTTGACAACCCCGGCGAGCACGAGCGCGACGCCTCGAGCGATGTCCGCAGCCGCCGGCGGCGTCAGGCCCATCCGGGCGAACTGGGGCGCCATCCTGCCATAGGCGCCAATAGGGCCAGCCGGCAATTGGCCGAAAAAGGAACCCCAGGCGGCGAACCGCAGCAGACCCAGCCGCTCCGCTCCCGCCTTCTGGCTGTCGACCAGAAAAGTGATCTGCTGCAGGGTGTAGAAGCCCAGTCCCAGAGGCAAAACCACCGGCACGACCTGCTGCGCCAGTTTGAAGGCGACAAGGGGGGTGAGGTTGGCCAGAACGGCGACCGTCACGGCCAGCTTTCGCCCTGTCGATCCGGACGTCATCCGGCGGATCACCACCATCGCGGCGAAGTTGCCCAGGATAGACAGAAGGATGAAGGCCAGGGTCTGCGGCCCCGCCGCCAGACAGAACAGCAGCGACCCCGCCACCAACACCCATGGCGCGGCTGTCGGTCGCCAACGACAGGCGAGCGCAAACAACGCCGCCATCGCCGGCAACCACAGCAGCAGAAACTGGAGGCTTGTGAACAGGATGGGATTAAGTCCCCTTCTCGATCAGAACGTCTTCTAGGAGGACGCCGTCGAGACCGGTGGTGGCCAGTACAGCCATCGCGTCCTGCACGCTGTGCACGATCGGCTTGCCCATGACGTTGAAGCTGGTGTTGAGCACGATCGGCACGCCGGTCTGAGCCTCGAAGGCCGCCAGAAGGCTGCTCATCCAGGGGTTTGTCCCATCGACAGTCTGCAACCGGCCCGTCCCGTCGGCGTGCACCACCGCAGGAACAAGATCCCGCACGCCCGACTTCCACGGCAGGGTGAAGGACATATAGGGGGACGGCTGGGCGCGCTCGAACCAGTCGCCCACGCGATCCGCCGGAACGACCGGCGCGAAGGGACGATAGGGCTCGCGGCCTTTGACCCTCTGGTTCAACCGGTCCTTCATGTCGCCCGGGCGCGGATCGGCCAGGATCGAGCGATGCCCCAGCGCCCTAGGGCCGAACTCAGCAGCGCCGCGCATCACGCCGATGATCCGCCCAGCGGCGAGCCGTTCGGCGATCGTGGCCAGACCGGCCTTTCCCGCTACGTCGGAAATCCGGGCATGACCGCAGTTCGCCACAGCGTTCTCGATGACCCTGGCGTCTGCGCGACTGCCCAGGAAGGGCGAGGCGGCGGCCGACAGAGCGGGCTGGTCAGGATGATCCTGCATCCACGACAGCAAGGCCGCGCCCAGCGCATTGCCGTCGTCGGCGGGCGCGCTGGGGACATGCACCTGATCAAAGCCGAAGCGGCCCTTGATCGTGCCGTTGTAGGAGGAGTTGAGTGCACAGCCGCCGCTGAGCACCAGATTGCCCTCGCCCAGTGACGCACAGCTTTCCAGCATCCGGTCGACCAGCCGGGCGTAGGCCGCCTGACCACTCGCCGCGAGATTGGCGGCGCGTTCGATGGGATCGCCCGGCGAGCGGGCATGGGGCTTCGCCCGGGCGACGACGGCGTCGATGACCGCCTGCTCCGGCAACCGCGGGCGGCCATCGACGATGTCCAGCATCGAGGCCAGGGCATCGACAAGGCCCTCGTCAGGCGTGCCGAATGCAGCCAGCCCCATGACCTTCCACTCCTCGCCGGCGCGCCAGTCGAAGCCGCACAGACCCGTCAGCCAGGCGTAGTAGGTGCCCAGACTGCCCGGCCCCCACGAACGCCACAGCCGTTTGAGCCGACCTTGGCGCAGGCGGAAGAGGCTGGCGGCCCCGACCTCGCCTTCACCGTCTATGACCAGGCACAGACCATCGACAAAGGGCGCGCTGCTGCACGCGGCGGCGGCGTGAGAAAGGTGGTGGTCAAAGTGACGGACCTCGGGCGCCGTCTGCGCCAGACCGAGACGAAGCAGGGAATCTCCAGCCGACGCCTGGGCATGGGCCTGCAATCCCTGCAGCCAGAGCCCGCCGCTCGCCGGCAGCATGGCGTTGGAGAGCGACACCGGCAGGTCGGCCTTCACTCGCGCCCAGCTTGTCGAAACAATCAGCTGATCGGCCGCCGCATCGAAACCTGTGGCGTTCAGCGCACTTTCAAGATGTCCGACAAGGTCGGGCGCGGCGCCCCAGGCGCGTTTGTCCTGGATGAAGCGTTCAGTGGCTTCTGCGAAACGGACGCCGCCGCGCTCATCGACAATCGCCAACGCCGGATCGTGCCCGGATGTCGACAATCCCAGATAGAAGCGGCTCATTCTACTTGTCGAACAAGGCTACGACGGCGGCGGCGACCTCATCCAGCGTCTGGAACTCGAACATCAGCGAGGGCTCGACCTCGATCTGGAACTCATCCTCGATGTGGCCCGAAATCAGCACCGCATCGATGGACTCCAGACCAAAATCGACAAGCACGGTCGAGCCGAGGATCTGTTCCTGCGGAACCTTGGTGCGATTGCTCACATGCTCTCGCAGAAAGGCTGTGACGTCGGCAAGGGTCGGGTTGGTCATGAGACGCTTTCAGTCAGGGGGAGGTCAGGAAAGGCGGCAGGGCAGTTCGGCGAGGATCACCAACTGCGAATGCCTGACGTAGTGGGGCTCAGGTCTGGTGAGCTGGAGATTGGGATAACGCGAAAACAGGGCCGGCAACGCCTTGCGGATCAGCAGGCGCGACAGCGCCGCGCCGATGCAGCGATGCAGGCCATGACCGAAGGCCAGATGACCCGCGCCGCCGCTGCGATTGATCGCGGCCAGTTGCAATCGCATCGTGTCGCCCGGCGCGAAAACCATGCCATCGATCTCTCCGGCGACACGCGCAACGCGATAGATGAAGCGGGGCGACGCCGCCTCCGGCACGATCTGCGTGTCCAGATGCGCCGTGATCCACGCCGGATCGGCGGGGTCGCCGCACCCTTCGGCAAGAGCCGACGCCAAAGCGTGGATGGCGTTGGCCAAGGTGTGCGCGACATTGAAGCTGGCGCCGTACAGCACGAGGACGAAGGCCTTGCGGTCCTCCACATCCATATCATCCCAACCGCTGGCGATCAGGTGAGACAACAGAGACTTGCCGCCCCCTTTACCGCCCGGCCCTTCGGGCTCGTCGAACTGGCCCATCAGGACATCCACCACCCCCTGCACCTTGACGATGGCACGCAGGGAACGGAGCGGTTCAAGCACTTCCTGAAGCTTGGGTGCGAGGGCGTTGAACGTCTCGGGCGAACGGGGATGGATGCCCATGATCGGCTGGCAGACGGCGTGAAACAGCGGCGTGCAGAAGTCTTTGACCAGATCGACTTCAGTCTGGCCGTTGAGCGCATTCAGCAAGCGTTCGATCTCAGTTTCGATCAGCGGCGTCCAGGAGGTCAGTCGATTGGAGCCCAAAGCTTCAAAGCCGAGCAACCGCATCCGTGCGTGCCTGGGGCCCGACTGGAAGAAGGGCGCATGTCGGGCGATGCGTATCGCACTAGAGAGGTCCACACCGCTGGCCTTCTGCAGGCTGATGAGGTGAGCCTCCATGTCCGGCGCGCTGAAGCGGGCGTCGTCCACTGCGATGGCCCGAGCGGTGCGGGCCTCCGTGACGTCCCACAGCTTGGCCGAGCGCCGCTTGGCGACAGGCTCCACTCGGCACGGCAGCGCAGTCGGCGCTTGAACCATATGCGTACGTTCGATGCACACCCCGGCTTCGTCCAGACGCAGGTGTGGAAAGCGCTGGGCCATCGCCGGCAAGGCCCGGCGCAGCATCAACCGGGCCAGGGCCGCGCCCGGACATTTGTGCATGCCGTCGCCAAAGGATAGAGAAATCCTGCCGCCATCCCCCTCTGCTCGAGGACATAGCGAGCGGTTGACCGCTGGCATATCCACCGCAACGATGTCGCCCTTGGCGACCGACTGGCCGTTCAACACCGTCTCGGCCTGGGCCACCCGATAAAGCTTCAGCGTCGAGGCGTAGTCGCGGATGACCTCTTCCAGATGAGCATCCGACCAACCGGAGCGTGACACCTCCGTCCATGCCGGGGCGCCGTCGCGCAGAAGTCCCCAAAGCGAGAGCGCCAGGGATTCAGCGGCAGTGTGGGCGGCGACGGTGATGGAGGCGATGAGCGTGGCGTCGTTCACACCTGCAGGCAACTTGTTCCGAGCCAGCGCCCTGACCAAAGGCACGGGCTCTGTCGTTTCGTACGCAACCTCGACAGCGACTGTCGCGGCGACGATCAGGTGACGGTATGCTTCCTGAACCAACCGCAGTTCACGCAGGCGCAAGAGCGGCTCGGTGAATATCCGCGCGTTGTACATATGGCGCAGGAACTCGGCCTCGTCCGGTATCGCCAGGCCGAACACGTCACGCGCGCAGGCGACGAACAACGGGTCGGAGAAATCCCGGACCAGATCAGGCGCCGGGTTGTCAGCCAGGCGCACTAGACCGGCCTCAATATGGGCGTCGATCACCGGTTGCCAGCGGGCGACACTCGCAGGACTCAGAAAGGCCGCCAGCGCCCGGCGGGTCATCAGATGATCCGTCCCGGTCTGATAGACCAGCGACGCGCAGGTCGCCTCGATCAACACCGACAGGTCTTCGTTCGTCGCTGTCTGCAATGCTTCGAGATAGGGCCGCAACGCCGTCACGCCCCAGGCCCTGCCTTGAAACACCTCGACCGCCTCGTCGGCTGTCGTCACGACAAAGCGCGCGCGGTCCGGCCTGGGACCGGAACGCGGCGAATTCTCTGGCGAGGGCGACCCGGAAAAATCGCTCACTGCAATACAGCTTCAAGCCGGGCTGCGCGCCAGGCATCGGCGACTTCCCTGCGCCGGATTTTGCCGCTGCTGGTGCGAGGAAGGGATCCGCTCGAAAGGAACCGCACATCCGTCAGCTCTATCCCCCAGGCGCCGGCGACAGCGTGACGAATGCGCTCCCTAACCAGCGGCTCGTCAGCGATACGGGCGCGCCGTTGGAGCTCGATCAACAGAACAGCTTTCCCGGTCATCAGGTCGTCCGGCATCAGGGCGGCGGCCGCCATGGGGTTCAGCGCTGCGTCTTGCTCACCCGCCAGCCACTCCACGTCCGTGGCCGGTATCTTGCGCCCGTTCACGAACAGCATGTCCGTCAGCCGCCCGGTGACGTAGAGCCAGTCGCCCCGCCGCATGGCGATGTCGCCCGTCCTCAGCCACTGTCCGGCCGTTTCATCATCCGCCAGCACCGCGCCGTATGTGGCCTCGGTCTCTTCCGGTCTGTTGCGATAGCCGCCCGTGGTCGATGCGCCGCGCAGCCAGATTTCACCCGCCTCCCCGGCCGCGACGACACGCCGTGTGTCAGGATCGACGAGACGCAGATTGTCCTGCATCTCGGACGCGATGCGGCACGACTCGATCCCTTCGCATCCTGGCGGCGGCGAAGGCCGCTCGGCTCCCGGCGTCGGATTTCCTCCCGCGACCATCAGGCAGTATTCGGCGAGGCCATAGCTGCCGAACACCGCATCCGGGTTCAGGCCATAGGGCCGGAAGCGAGTCCTGAAGGCGTCCATGAGCGCGGCGGGCACAGGCTCAGCCCCGCAAAAAGCGCTGCTCCAGCTGGAAAGATCCAGCCCTTCGCAGTGCTCTTCGGTGACATGCTGCAGACAGTGGGCGAAGGCGAAGGCGGGTCCGCCGCTCATCGTCACGCCGTGCTCGCCAATCAGCCTCAGCCACCGCTCCGGACGCTGGATCATGTGCAGGGGATCCAGCAGAAGCACTCGCCCCCCCGCCAGCAGGGGATACAGGATGCCCATCAAGCCCATGTCGTGAAAATGCGGCAGCCAGTTCAGGAAGACTCCGGCCTCGTTCAACCCCCAGGTGCTGTTGGCCAGGTCCGCATTCGCGACGATGTTGGCGTCGGACAGCATCACCGCCTTGGGGGCGCGCGTCGATCCCGACGTATATTGAAGGATGACCGGGCGTAAGGCGTCCGCTCTCGCAGACGGTTCGGCCAAGGCGGCTCGCATCTGACCGGCGGCAAGAGCTTCGACCGCCACGACCGGAGCGCGCTCATCCGCTTCGGCGATTGTGGTCTCTAGCCGAGCGACCCAGGCCTGTGGGCACAAAACCGCTTTAGGCGCGCAATCGCGCAAAATCGCTGAAAACCGCGCTTGCGGCACACCGGGTCGCGGCGGAGCCAGAGCTGTCACTGTAAAGCCCGCATACAGGGCTCCGAACAGGGTGACGACGAACTCCATCCCGCACGGGAACACCAGGGCCAGGGGTCCCCGCGCCGGGTCAAAGGCCCGCGAAAGCTCCGCACTTCGCGCCATCGCCGCCTGATGCAGTTCATGTCCCGAGAAGGATTGATCCGGTTGCCCGCGGCGTCCGCCACAGACAGTCACGACAGGCTCGTCCCCTCGTTGCAGCAGCCGATCCTCAAGCCGATCGGTCAGCGCCCCCACACTCACACCCACACCCACAAACCCCTTTTCCATCGTGAGCGGCGAAGACCGCAGAATCACTTTCCGAAGGAATTAACACCCGTGAACTCAGAGACTTGCTAAAGCAACAACATCGTTCGGTCACAAGTCTCTTGTCGTCGCGGCGCACCCTCGCAGCGGTCGCCCAAGAGATCATGCCACTGGTTTTTCGCACCAGTGATTTCCACACGATAGCGCCTATCGAGCAGCCGTCTCGACGGCGCCGGCGCGCTAACTCCCTCAAGCTATCGCCTGCTCATCCCGATCTCAGACTGCTTGCGTCGTGGCGGTCATACGGCTTCAGCCTGACCTCGCAGGATGCAAAGGCCCTGTCGGAAAATCAGATGAGGCTGAAAGTTGAAGGCGTTGTAGATCAGTCCATGGCTGGAGAGAAAACGCTAAGCTGAGCCCAGAGACTAGCCGCCGCCCAGCGCCACCGCGATGCGATAGACGATGAAGGCGCCCAGGTAGGCCAGGCCGAACATGTAGCCGACCATGATCAAGGTCCACTTCATCGAGCCCGTCTCGCGGCGCACGACGCCGATTGTCGGCAGACACTGGGGAGCGAAGACGTACCAGGCCAGGAAGGCCAGACCCGTGGCCAACGACCAGTCGGCCGACAGCACCGAGGCCAAAGCGCCCACATTGTCTTCGGCGCCGGCGACGGAATAGACGGTGCCCAGGACGGCGACGGCGACTTCGCGAGCGGCCATGCCGGGCACCAAAGCCACCACCATCTGCCAGCTGAAGCCGATGGGAGCGAAGATGGGCTCCAGCGCCTTGCCGATCATGCCGGCGAAGGAATAGTCGATGGCCGGTCCCGTCGCGCCTTCCGGCGGATAGGGGAAGGTCGCCAGCGCCCAGACGATGATCATCAGCGGCAGGATGATCTTGCCCGCGCGGCGCATGAATATCTTGGCCCGCAGCCACAGATTGAACAGCACGCTCTT